>Ga0065711_1035231_pt1 | contig 22597 bp, 8 predicted proteins | sample Hoacrofraction12_FD_59098 | JGI IMG/M metagenome (GOLD analysis project Ga0065711, IMG submission 59098) | Hoatzin crop microbial communities from Cojedes, Venezuela - Epithelial fraction 12 v2 (version 2) | ecosystem: Host-associated > Birds > Digestive system > Esophagus > Crop | place... | reverse complement strand
TTTCTCTTTTCTATTGAGTGTTCTCCTGTTTTTTTGAGTGATGAGCTTGTTTATACCCAAGATAAATAAGTAGTATGCATTTTGCATATGATAAGTTGCATTTGCAATGTAAATTAATAACACAGCTATCATAAAAATAAGTACCGACTATTCAGGTGACAGAGAAGATACACTTTTCAGCTGATTCAGCTCCCACTGTGCCTTTTGTTAACATGTCTAGTCAAGAGTCCAGTCATAAAATTGGCACTTGTCTGCTCATTTATTTCACCCCTGGGCTTATTTGGGAGATAAATAAATGAGAACAGTCATATGGAAAAATATTATATAGTTACCTTAGAGAACAGTCTTTGGCTTAACGGTTGGCAAGGAGAAAGCTTTGCTTCCTCAAGTACTCCCATTCCCAGGAGGACCATTAACACACAGGTCCATTCAGACAAGAGGCTTCTGCATTGGTTTGTGTCCTTTGACTCCCTGCCAGTATAGATCCAGTCCCACTGAAAGGAGTTTCTGCTGGTACCAGCCCAACTAATTTCCATTTCCATTCAGCTCATTCATTTCATGGCTCTTGAGTCAAAGCCTCATGCCTACACTTTGTCTCTGCCCTGACTATGAGGACTCAGCAACTAGCAAGGATCTGTCACAATGTTAAGAGTGGGAAGCAGAAGTCAGAGGGAGAATTGTGGAGAGCTCGGAGGCCTGCCATCACCCTTACAAAAAATTAATTTTGTAAGTATGAAGAATGGCCATGACCATGACAAAATACATTACTGGTCCTCACTCACAAATACTATCTATTTGAGCGTGCACACACTCAAGGTGTGCCACTTATCACTAGTTCCTTCAGTGCTAATGACAAATTATTGCAGAGTATTGTCTTCTTATCTGTATTCCAGAAGGTCTGTATGGGAATTAGTTTGTTTCCACAAGAAAGCAGGAAACTTAACACTTCTTTAATGGCACAAGGTCACTAAATGTTGACGCTTTTATTGCTTGCTTTCTCTGTAGCCCAGAACAATGTGTGGTATTTACTGATAAATATGATAGAAAAGTGAACAATTACCACTGAGAATAATTTTACCTGGTCACAAAAAAAGTTCCTATTTCTTTTAGAAAAACACAAATTTTCACAAAGTTCACACATTTACTTTTGTTCCACTGATGTGTAGAAGTTTGAACAGGGTCATTACCTCAGTGTGTGAAGAAAAGGCTTCACTTGCAGAGGCTGGTCCTGAATGGAAACAGTTTAATTTGAGGAATGTAGCACAGTATTTGGTATTATTAGGATGGATCTTCTCTGTATATATCAATAACTTTGATTTGAGAAATGCATTGAACTGTGATGAAACTCAAATGTAAGACGACAATTCATATAAAACAGAGAAAACAAAACATACAAATAAACAAACATAATACATTGAAGAAAGCAGAAGTATGGGCAGGTGTATGCTTGAAATAAGTTTTATACAACATTGTTAAATATTTTGAATACACTTTACTGTAAATAATGTTAGGAATTTGGTATTTCTTGTGACAGAGACGTCTTTTTATTTGTACTAGCAAATGGAAGTCAAAAGCAAACTAGAAGACAGTTTCTGGACTGGCTTGCTGGATTCCAAAAATATTCCCTTATTTCACTGTAGTTTGATATTAATGCCAGGAAATAGAATCACACTGTTATTGTAGGTCCCATTTGATTTCTCCAGCAAAACCTATATTTATTTACAACATTCTCATTCTGTTGCTTTCTGGTGCCATACCTAGTTAAATATAACCTGTTCTACTTTTGATGAATGTTAGGACTTTCGATAGCTATCAGTGCTTCCTTCAGAATTAAAAATAAACACACTGGTTGTCTTCTCCATTTCTAACAACAGAGGAAAACAGTAATTGTTACATATTTAACCTACTAAACTTTTCTGCTGGGTAGTATAGGTAGACTTCAAATTGTCTTGTAAAGTTTGCTGGAAAATATTAAAGAGCATTTTGTCTATCCAGATTTTCAGGGCAAGAGCATTCAGCGCAGAATACCATGTGAAGAAAACGTCACTGTGTTACTTTTCGGTTGTAAGAATCATTTACAAAATCAAAGTTTTATTTACCTTTGAGATACACAGTACTGATTTTGCAGATCTCTCCTTGTTTTCATCACAGCAGGAGGAGGTGAAACAGCCTAATAAAGACAGTTAAGCATAATTGTTCATTACTTGTTCAGGAAGACTTGTAGAGGGGATTTCACTTGCTATTGAAGTGCAGAGACAAGACTACGCTACAAGACAAGCTTGTATTAATAATTCTCTCGTGTCTTAAAGCGTCAGTATGAAAGGCAAAGACACTCTAAGGTAGTGCTCCCCTAAACCCTGACTTCCAGGCAGTGTGTTATCAGACTCCTCTGGCGTGGCTCGCAGCTAAAAATCATTAGAGAAATTAAGACTGAGACTGACAGGGAAAACAAAGAATGATACTGGTGTCAGCATGATGCTTGATGAGTATTGTTAAACAATAATATGAGAAGCTTGGGAGTTAATGGGCAAAAAGGTTTTTTTTTCCAGTATATTTGTTAATTGTAAGAGTTCTCAACAAAAGTAAACTAAAGAAAGGCATTTCAGAATAATGCATGGAAATAATACAGTGATATCAGATCAGATCTGTTTATGCAGAAAGAGTCTGACAAACCAAAATTCTCTGTTTGTGAAAAAAATAGTAATAAAATGAGTACTCTACTGAAAGAAACATATGTTTAGAGACATTAATAAATACAACCTCTAAAAGCAGTCTCTTGAGAAAAAGCATCAGTTTTTTAAGAAAATAGTTCTTTTTCTTTTGGAAGCAATGGACAATTCAACTCTTAATTAACAGCATTAACTCAGAAGAAGTATTAAGAAAGAGAACAAGAACTGAAATGGAATCATTATGTCTATAGAAGAAGATTAGAAACCAAAGTATTAGAAATTTGTAAGACTAATTTGCAATGTATGATGATCAGAGTATATTTGGGAGAAAAGGGGAGAACAGAGCTGGAAAGGGAAATGGAATATTTATGGAATGATAGAACAATGAACTTAAATGGAACAAAATAATCACCCCAGTCAGTGGTCTGCTAAATTTAACTCCGAGTAGAATTATTTTCATTTATATTCATGGTCTTTCAGGCTTTATTTATGGGTTCAATAACATATTTCATCCTATCACTCCAAAAATGAGGTGAAGAAAGAGTAAATCTAATAAGAACAAATATAAAAGATAGTGGATGTGAAGTGTCTGATACAACAGAAAGACTGTTAAATAGGGACTAAACAGACGACATGAGTAACGCATGACTCTGGTGACCGGCACAATCACAGGAATTTATAGGGAAATAGGTATTAGGATACCACCCTGAGCTGATCTGTCCTGGGTACTGGATGAAGATTACGTCCCTACTAGCCAGTGACCGTACCTGGGACATGGATTGTTGCTGTCCACTGGAAAACAAGTAACACTGAAACTGTGAGAATACTCCCTAGCATAAAATTGGCTCCTTTCAACTAGAATTCTCCCAAACAGTTCCTGGCCCCGTTTCAGGAGCCTGAAGAATACAGGCTCCATACCCACTGTCAGTTTGCACATAGTCATTTGGGTTTGGCAGCTAGGCAGCTCCACGCCACATTAGCTTCAATACCTGGGAGGGGCTCCTGGAATTGTTAGCACAAATATAGCCTGAGAGGCTGTCTCCAGAATATACAGCAGCAGCGTTTAGGCTATTACGTGTCTCCTCTTCCTCTGTCAAGCTGTAACTCAGATAAAACTTTGCACTACTAGACAATAGTAAAATGAACAGGCTTCCTCCAAAGCGCTATGTATCTTTTATTTCCTGTGCTTCTTTACATTGATCAAAGTTAATTCCAAAATTTTCCTAAGGTACTCTTAAAAGCACTTAAAAAAAAAAAAAAGAAAAAAAAACGAGTTTAATAAAACCATTCCTTCAGATAAATTGCACAGTTCTAGTACTTCATTAAAACCCAAACCTGCCTGTGCAGAGGAAAGGTGAAAGCATCTGGATTTTGAGCCAAGAAGGCAACTTCTATGGCAAATTTAAGATACTAAAAAAGGTCACAGTGATGTCCATTATGTGTGATGCTACAATGATTGTTATTAAAACATCCCACTTTTAAAACATCCACTTTTGCCTAGGGACATTATTGTAGGGTTCTCTCTCCTTATACACCATTAAGTACAGCTGGTAATTCATAAAGCTGAGAATAATTAGGCAGTACAGAAACAACAATAAGGCATAACTGAGCTATCAAATCTATTTGATAATTCATACAGGACCATCAATCTGTTGTCATGCAAGTTAAAACTTTATTCAGCCATATCTCTAATTTTTGAACCTTAGAGCAGAATTAAAACTCTGAATGGCTTTTCCTAAACTAATCTTCAGATTTCTGTCAAGGGTAAACCTTGTTTTCATCCAGAGGGTGAGCACTGTGAACTTACTAGCAAATCCTACAGATTACAGGATGTCCACCCATACTGGTTCATGGTGGTGGCCGGATTCTGGTATTTTCCTATCTTAAGTCTCATTACACTACAACCTCAATAGGTCAGGTAAAACAATCCCTTGTATGCTGCAATACACAGCTGCTTTCCTGTTAATGGCAGCAGGGAAGTGTTTGCCTTAGTTCTATTTGCTCGTCTATCCTTTTCCTCCCTCTCTTTTCTTTCCTTGCTCCTCTTCCCCAGATGGGAGGGTATACTCACACTTGTGACGGTAGCCACTGCACCTCTCTGGAGAGTGTGAAATATTGAAAACAGAAGTAAAAAGTCAAATAAACAAAGCAAATAAAGAAATCCTCTGTCAACACCAAAAAGTAGCCAAATGTTGGTGGAAAGTCTTAAACAATTCTAGTAATTGATAGACATTTCTACCAGTAACATAATGTGGGTCAAAAGGATGTGTTCTGTTTTCTAGTATAGTGGTTAAGAGGAGCAAATACTGTTAACAAGTTAAAGTCTTTACTTTGGGAGTGAAAATGAAAGCTTACCAGATTGTTTTCTTGTTATAAAATGAAACATCAGAAACTACTTAAGAATTCCATATCTTCCTCTTTCCATCCATACATGTATATATGTCTGTGTATATATACAAAAATTTGCAAACAAAATCTCAGTTTAAGAGTTTCTTAGGGAAAATAATTACTTATGAAGTGAAATATCTTCTGTCCTACTTCAAACTGAAGGATATTTGAATCTGAAATTATTGCCCTTATCCTTGTCTCAAAATCCTGATTATCAGTCTGGATTTTGGTCTAAAAATGTGAGGGCACAGATGATGAATTTTATTCTTGGAAAAAGCAGTTTCTTTTAAACTAGAAAGTTTCATTTGAAGAAAATTTTAATGGGAATATTTCTGACATCCAAAGAGAAGCATCCACCTCTGTGATCCAGCCAAATTGTCATACACAAGCAACAATACCAGTAATGGCAAGGGCTCTACTGACTTTGCTTTTGACTAAGTTAGAACAGGTAGTTATGAATTCATGCATTGGTGTCTCTATACTTTTTTCCACTGAATCTCCATCTGATTTGGGCAGAGAAAATACCTAAATCTACATATGACTGTTCAAATTATGTACTCTATTACAGACAAGCTGTTTTAAAGGAAGAATGAATCATGATCAGGTATATGAAACTGAATAGTTGTAATTTTCACATTATACTAAAAAAGGATATTTCTTTTTATCAGAAACTTTCTGCCAGTTCTCCCACCAAGATACCTGCAGCACATTGTAGTAAGTAAGACATTGGAAAGGTAAAATATCATTAGACACTTGTCTACTTGCCGAACACAGTCAGAAGCATACTTCTATTCCTCTTCCACATTTTGCCACCCCTCAGCTGGAAAATATTACCCTATAATTACATGCCTTTCAAGTGAGACGTGGTAATGGACTAGGTACAATCTCCCTGTCCATCACAAGGCATTTTTGACCACTAGATCACAATAAGCTATAACTTGAGAAAATTATGGCATACATTGAGAAGAAATGTACAGATTTATGTCACGCATGTTTTAGAATAAGGAAGTTTTACTCTAAATATCTCCTAAGGTATTTTTTATTTTGCTTCATGTTCCTACTTCATTTACTGTCTTGCGCATTCTATGTATGCACTTCTAAAAGACCGGTGGAAGAAGGGGGGAAAAATGATTTGAACAATTAAAAACTTGAATAACAACAACAAAAAATGCAATATTATCTAAATACAGACATAAAATAATCTCAAATAATAACAAATCTTTATGCTTTAGATTCAAAATGCTAATGTATTTTGTTTTTTACTTATGCATGTGTAAGGTTTAAACAAGTTCTTAGTACTTAAACAGCTATCAAAAGCACTTCTCTGTTATCATTTCAACGTTCTAGCATGTGCTGAAATCTCTGGATTTTGGGCACTACTCATAAAATATGCACACACGTGGAGTTTCTAGCATGGAAACAGAACGTTCCCAGACCTGTAGTAAAGCTTCTGTTTAGTTTGCATATGTACAGCCCCTAGCACATATATAAATGAATTTCCTTTCTCACCCTTCTTTCATCATTGTCATGAGATGAATGAAAGCACTCAGTCATTTCCATTTTCAGAGAATTCTGTTGCTCTAACACACTTAGTAACTACTGCTGTGTTCATGAAAATACACGCTTCTTCCTGGTAACTCCCCCAAATCACCTTATTTTAGTGGAAAAGGCACAGAGACATGAAATATCTAAACCTTTCTAATGTTTTTATAATATTATATATAATATTTTTATATTCTTTAGTTTCTGATGTATGTCTCACATGCCATGGCACCAATATAAGTAATTGTAACTAACCAAGAAAATATTGTTTGAAATTTCATCATTAACAGAAACAATAATACATTAGTGGCATTACACACTAGTCTCTTAGAAAAATAATAACAACCATTAGCAAAAAATTCCTTAAAAATTACTGGGAGTCAGCAGAGTATTGTCTACAACTTCTGCATTCTCAGCACTTAAGATATATCTCATTTGTAGCTCAGCTCTAATTTCTTCCTTACTCAACACTTCAGTAGTTAAGCATCTTTTAATAACTTAAATGAAAAGCCTTGTACCTACCATGAAGGCTTTAAGGATTTTATTTCTTAGATGTAAAATTAAGCATCAATTTAAAAAAAATCTTTGAGATGTATGGTTATTATTAGTTCTATAACCTGATGCCACAACCCGTCCAAGACTTGCAAGTAAGGTATAAACTTCTGCTTTCTTTCACTTTAACATCCTGCATGCCATTCTTAAAGCTCTATTTCCAATAAAATTACCATAATTAATAAAGTAATAACTTTAATAAATAGTAAAAGTAAGGAAGGGTTGCTTGTTGTATATTAGTGCTTTCTCTAGTCCAACCACTTTGGGCTGTTACTGAATCTAGTGATAAATTTTTATAGCAATGATTATATCTACAGTAAAACAAAATTTATGTACGTTTTATTTGGTCTATCAAAATGCATAGAAGGAATGGATAAAATTACTTCATCTGGTTTTCTGCTAAGGTCAGGAATTTAAGGATTGTATCTCTTACCATTGTGCCCCATCCTAATTGCATAATACTGAGAACAGGGAAAGAAAAAGCTCTTTATTTGATGAGCGTGAAGGGACAGTTTGTTTTAGCCTGTCTGTAATATAATTGTGTAAGATAGGTGAGAAAAGGAAGGTGGCTGACTTTCAAAGCGTCCTTTAAAACAGCAAAAAATTATATTGGAAAAAGAGCCAAAAAGAGATTTCTGATTAATTCAAGCAGCTCAGGATTACAACTTGATATTTCCTGAATACATGTAGATTTCATATAGCATGTATGAAATGTATATACATTTCTTTAACATATTTTTCAGCATAAGTAAAAACTCAACTCTATTGTTCCTATATTCACTTGAACATGCAAATTTCGAAGACGTGAGACACTTCATGCCTGCATATCAAATACGCTTCTGGATGTCTACATATCTAATGTTTATAAGTAAACACAGTACAGGAGAGGCAATGGTAGTTTATTACATTTATCCATTTTTATCAATTTTAGTCCAGGCAGAAAAATCAAAGAGAGATTTATTGTCTTTAATTAGTGCTGACAGAAACATTTCTATCATGACACATTTCTAAAACTCAGCCCTGAAATTTGTGGATATTCAGTCCTGTTATGTGACATGCTATCAGAGTAACATTTTGTTAATTGTCACCTATTTCAGGTTTTAATAAGAATTCAGTAAAACTGATAATGACACTCTTGCCATCCGAGTCGCATATTCTGCCTGAAATTCCAAAAGGTCATTGTGGCTATGATTTGCGTGCCTATACTTGAGCCAGTGTCTATCTGTGTTCACAATGAAACTCAGCCGACCCCCCAAAGAATGTAAATCACCTTTACAAGCGTGTCCTACTTACTGAAAGGTACCTCAGACAACTTCACAGACAAGTACTGTTTGTCTTACCAGAAACCTCAGAGTCTCTTCTGTAGCATAACATTTTACAATTCATAATCCGTAAGTGTTATGTGTGATAGACAAAAATAATAAGAAGGGAAAAAGTAAAAAATTTAAATGATTCCCCTGCTTCAGGTGAAGATCAGAATATTGGTGACTCAAACACTGAGTTATGACCTTCTGGGCATTTAAGTAATCTGAAAAATAACAGAGATCACTGGTGCTCTTGGCATGCCCCTTTGTCAGCACCTTCCTTTTCTAGGAGGGTGAGCCTTGCTAGTTTGCAGCCCCTACATACTTTTAAGTATGCAACAGACAAGCTTATGCACTATTTCTAAGCGGCAGACCACGAGCGTGAGATGAGCGGAAGATATTATATGCATGGACTTTGCTTACGTTTGGGAAAAATTCTGCCTATGAAGGAAAATGCAGTCCTGTTTCTGATCAGGGTGAGCTTTTGTGTGATGGTCTGGAGAGAGGTAGGACTTTGTTACTGATGGTTTATTTATGTTCGTTTATTTTTAAATGGCAGCTGTCTGAAGCTGTTCAGTGTTTGGAGCGTGAAATTAAGTCTCAGGAGAGATGGATTAGAGGATAGAATGCCAGGGAGTCAATCAAAAGTTCACAATGTAAGTGGTTTACCCTATAGCTCTGAGAATCTATCACAAAGCTTCCCAGTCTGTCATTTGCTAGTTATAATTGTTTGATACAATCCTGCATCCTTCCTATACTTACATATACAAAAGGCATACTTCCTTTCATACTTCTGGTATTCACATGAATGCAGTATGAATACTCCGTACTATGGAACATTCCATGAGACTATAATATTCTTTTGATCTTTTCTAATAAAAATATTTAATAAAGACAAAGTTACCATATAAACCACGCAAATGCCAAATATCACCTTACACCATATGCATTTGTCATGAATTCTTGCCTGACACACAATCCTTTTTCCAGACAGTAATTCTGCTGTAGTACCCTCCACTTTTTCTATTATATTATCTTTAAATAAAATCTCAAATGATACTATTCTTTGAGACATTTTTTGGAAGGAACAGGGAAAGAAAGACGTTTTAATTAAATGTACTTATTGTTGATGGCAACCCAACATATTCACTTCCAAATACTCCACTAAAAAAGTTCAGATGAAACATGATTCTTAATAATCAGAGACACAAGAGCATTGCAGAGCTGATGGTTTAATATTATTCTTTGACTTGATATCATTGGGGTATACTTTTTCCCCCCTGAAATATATTTGATAAAGTAATAGCAATCAAACTGCTATAGTAAACTAATAGATGTAATGAAACTCTATTGGCACCCAGAGACTTCTGAAACTGGAAGGAGACAATAGATTAATTTGGAAATTGCTCTTTCATTAATTCATTATATTCCTCTTTTCATGACAAAAAAAGAAAGCAGGTGGGATCGTATAGGAAATTACTCATTAGTAGAGGGAAGAGTTGTTGATCTTTAGGAAAGCCATATAACATGTCACTTCTGATTTCTCCTTCTTTTCCCCTCCCTTTTGGTATTTGAACCCTCATAAACCCCTAGATGCTGTCTTTTTGTGGGGGTGGGGATTAACTTGCGTTGACAAGAACTACAAGAGATGACCAGCATGGTTTTTAATGTGAAACACAGTGATGGGATCCTCCCGTCAGCAGGAGCGATAGCCTGAAAGTCTACAAAGAGGCAGAATCAGTTACTACAGACTGACCCCAGCGACTTCAGCTGAGTAGACTCCATCCTAGCACAGAGAAAGGGAATGAGTCTCTGAAGGAGGACAAACTGGTCCTGAAGGAAAGATATACATGTATGAGGCAATGACAAGGTTAAGATTTGTACATTTTAGCCTAGGATTAGTTTTTGGTTATTAAAAAAATATGTTTCAACAGGATGACTTTTCTGACTCTTACAGGGACAGCATCTTTATTGGGCCCAGCAGGACCGTCAACTCATATATGGTGCTTAAAACGGAATTTTTATCTAATTTGATCTGAATAGAGCTATAACCCTCCAAAGAACGAGAGCCATTCAACAAATAACTCCAAAGTGGCACCTGCCAGCGTGAATAGCAAGTTTGGTAGCCAATGCTAAAAGCCTCAGCTGGCTAGGTCTTACTGCACAGCATGAAGGAGCAGAAACCACACATGAAGACCGTAAGGAGTGAATTCACAAGTGACTACCAGCTCAATTAGGTGTTGCTCCTGGAAACACTGGCAAGTATGGGATTGATTCGCAGGCCATGACTTCATCGATACCTAACCTCCTTTGGCCAAGTGCTGATCTAAATGCTCTACCTCACCCCGGCAGAGCATCTCATTTTCTTCGTGGCTATCAGGGCACAGGGAGGGCTGGCTGCTCCTGGTGGGGCTGGCCCTGAGCCCAGAGGCTGAGGAGGGATTTTGCCCCTGTTACTAGCTTTGTCAGCAGTGCAGGTCACTCCTACCTGTGGCAGTGAGGGGAGAACTCCAATCCAACAGTTTGGTCTGATGAAAAGTTTGATCCCTGACTGTGTGTTCCATTAGCAGAGTGGGAGACCATGGTTCATGTAGCTCTCATTCTAAAAGTTCTGCATTTACTATTTGATGCATTGATCCTTTCACTTAATAGCTAGCCCTTAAGCTATAATAACTTACAGATATATGCATTTATTCTACAATACTCTGAAAGGCCTTTTTAAATATTCATTCTATTCTGCTAAATAAGCAGCCCTCATTTCCAGGAGGCCTGTGATTAACACTCGTTTCATCCGTCACCACTGTACACTGCCTTTGGGGAAAGCCTGATCCTCTTGCCAGTCCGAAAATGTAACTTGAACCAGAACTAATTTTTCCTACTTCTGCTACTGACAAGCTTCAGGACTTTAGGCAAATCAGTTGACCTTAGTGTTTCTCACTTTCTTCTCTATTAAAGTGGGGATAGCACCTAGCTTCATAAAGTATGTCAGTTCCACAGATTAAAATAAAACGCTATGGATGAACTTTGTATAATTATTCTACCCACAATGGAAATGTCATCCTTTAAGACGATGTCAACCCAAAACTGCTGCTGGCAACCAAAATCTTATATAAGCACTGTGTCCCAGTGACATCAGTAGGGCCGTAAATATGTGAAAGGGCACATTTGTTCAGCTCACTTGACAGGATCATCCTCAGTAGCTGGACTTCTAAGTCTGTTTTTTTTCAGAGGAAAACAGGATATAACCCAGTGTTACTTTATATAGCTAACACAGGAAAATACAGGAAGCGTATGGAGAAATTTCTACTTAAAAGCAAGTTGGTAGAGCAACACAGCATTCAGAAATACTTCTAATAATGTTTGCTAATGCTGATTTAAAATGGTGACCTGCCTATTTGACTAACCATTCTGTGGGCTGTGGGATAATTATTTCAAACTGGCATCAAATTTAATTGTATGGTAAATTAACGAGTAAAAGGCTTCTTACTGTTTTTTAATAAGTATGAAGGAAATATACTTAACTTTTCATATAATGTAGTCAAATTGCAAAGCAATAAGTGCACATAAGATGTCGTATTTATTACATCAAATCTGTGAATACTGTTAATACATTAACATTTAAAAAGGTAGCCCATGGCAAGTCAATTTCACAGCAATTAAAACTGAAAAACTGGTAATTGATATTTGATAAGTGTGTTAATTGATACCAAGCTTGCAATAGCTAACATGTTAAATGTCAATTAAATCCATGTGTTTTTACAATTAGAATTTATTAATAAAGAATCTAATTACAAAACTGTGGTTATGTCAATTTATGTTAATTATGCAACAACTAAATTTATAGTGGATAAATTGCTTCAATCCTCAAAAGCACTTTAAAATTTTTCTTAGTTTATAACATTTTGCAACGTGTTGCCTGCTTTTTCCTGTTCTAGCTGTAACAGAGCGGGGGATAAAGGTTAGATTGATACTGTAGTCCAATCTGTTCCAGTCTTCTGACACTGAAAAAAAATGTAAGATGAATGCTTCTCACATAGTTTTGATGATGAACACCTATTCAAATCTCTTCATAAAATTTAAGACAATTTTTCTATGATTTTGTGAAAGTACAGATATGAAAATATTCTATATTGAATGTGATATGTATTCAGTAAACCCAAGAAATTCAGTTTCCTCATTGTTTGTATCCTGTTGCTTTCATTTATGGACCAGTGATTCCGGACGCTAATCATACAGCCATGCCTGGAGCGCACATCATAGGTATTTCCTTACGTCCTAAGCTGGAAAAATGCCTACAAAAGGCAACTGAGGCAAAATAGAGGATGACGGGCATAGTTTCATCAGGCTGATATCTAGTCACAGAGAATGACTTGGAGATTTTTTAACTAGAACAGTTCAGTTATTTACCCATCCCTACCTAGGACAGGAACGTGACCAGCGCAAACCTTGTCCCAGTCAGAAAACAACCAATCTAGAAGCAAATATAAAATATTACTGTTTTTCGCACAAGAGAAAAAACATCTGATGCCTGTTCTGTCTGGTAGAGCATCAAGAGAGTGGGATAAGGTCCTAATGTACATCACATCTTGCTGCAAGAGTTAGCTTCTCTTCATCAGATCAGCATAGTGAGCGAGCTCCCACTCAGCTGCAGCCTACTCCCCAAGTTCCCAGCTAAGCATCTCTCAGATTACTTACAGACCATCTGGGGACATCTGTTCTGCCATGCTTCTGGTTCCTACCCTTGGTGGCACTGGTCTTTTTAGGCTGGCATGCACCAATGGAAGCCGGGAAGAGAAGGTATTGCCACCAAGGGCTTGAACAGAGGGATGAAACTAGAGCTGCTGTAAATGACTGGAGGCATCAGCCAGAACCATGAGCCACAGTGGGAAAGGCAGTCAGCTAGGAGAAATGAATGTTAAGAGAAAGCGTCAGGCACCATATGCAGAGGAAGACACAAGGAAAAGGGGAAGGACAAAAAAAAAAAAAGTTTAACATCCTCAAGGCACACAGAGGGAATGAAGAGAATTACAAGAAGGAGCAAGAAGCTGGGGAAAGTGAAAGAGGGGAGAAAAATGAAGGAACCAGATTTCTATGCTATTTCTTTTTAGTGTAGAGATTTCTCTGAATTGTGAAAAGGTAAGACAGTTCAAATCAAGGTGAAAGAGAGCGCAATCCTTTTTTAATAGTACCATAAACTGTAGGTCTTAATGACATGTATATTGGGCTGTATTAACAGTTTAAATTCTGTAAAAATAATTTCCCATTAATTTTCACGTTTTTTATATCTTTGACTTCCTGATGGTTGATGTGGAGTCTTTGGCTGCTGCTTTCAAATTTGAACAGATACTCTTTTGTGCATTACAAGATCACCAATAACAAAGGTCTCTCTACCTAAGTTAAAATCGATTCTCTATTGGTCTTGTTTGTTTGTTCAAAAGGCTTATTTCAATTGTCACTTCTGTTATTGCAACTTCTACAGCTTACTTTGCTTTTAATTTGACACTAATAGGGAAAAATTGATTTTATTTCCACTTAATTCCCAGCTTGTCACATGTTCATCTCCATTTGGGACAACATGCAATGGTGTCTCCCTTCACTGTGAGAATGAAAATTAGGTTTACACTAAAGCAAGATTTTGTCAGGAAAGAATGTTTTGGCCTGACAATATCTGTAATTAAGTTCTTAAAGAGAAGAATGGTGAGCTGAAAGTATATAAAAATTAACCTCCTTTGAAATCTGAAGTGCAACACCTTTTGGTACCCTTAAATTAAAATTGATCTAGTAAAGCAGAGTGGCAGATACTGTTTTTTTTCTTTTTTTTTAATGGAGATTTGTGTCCTTTAGCAACCAGATTAAAAATTTAAAAAAAGGCATACTTCAAAATTCACACACATTGTAGCACTGTTCATGAAAGAGGGAGAATAAGACAGGATTTGGAAAAAGAAAAAAAAAATTATCAGAAGCAGTAAAAAGACACTCTGTAAGCATACAGAGTAACAGTTTTTAGTATTTGTTTAAATACCTCTTTAGTAAAACCAATGTTTTTGACATACGGTTGTTCTAAAGCTATGCATTGTCTGTACAGTTAACGGAAACATTTAACACTGGACTTTCCCTAACATCATGACAGAATCCCCACATTCTCAGTTTAAGAAAATAGTTTTTCAGATGGCTTTGTTTATTTAGTTTTGCTAGTCTGTGCAGAACAGTAGGTTTAGAGGCTCACTTAAGCTTAGTTGCAAGTGGTTGTGCTATTTTGCTCATATCACACAATATTTCTCTGTGTGACCACAGATGGAATAAGACAGCATCTGCCTGCTGTCTTGGCTCTGAGTGCGGTCTGGAGAAATCAGGGTTCCTCATCAAGGGCATTAAATTTTATGTACCATATATGTATCAATTTACAGAAGAGATTACTATCTCAGAAACCATTATTTAAGGATGAGTAGACCTCCTTGATTTAATAACCACAGGAGTATTTGTACCATCATACAATCTCAAAGCCTTTGTCCTCTTTTTGTTCTTAATTCCTGCATAGCATGTAAATCCCAGAAGCTGTGAACCCTCTGCTGGGAAGGGGAGGAAAAGAGCAATTTTGAGATGTAAAGCATACCCCATGATGTAGGCTGGGCTGTCATAATGGTCCAATGTGCTGAATGGTTAGAACCTGTTTTAAATACGTCTAGAAAAACAAAAATCATGCTTCTCAAAAATCACTTTGAAATTTGGGTTCACACTTCATTAGAGGTAAAAAATAAAAGATCAAAACTCTTTCTGGAAAAGTTTCCTAGTTGCCTGGAGGTCATAACATTTGCCTGAGAAAAGGTTTTATATTTAACCCAAATATTATTCCCCCAATCTACACGGATACTGGAAACTACACAGCTGCTGTCTTACTCTCATGCTCCTTAATGGGATCTGCTTGCATAAAGAAACAGTCATTGAAACAGAACAAGTGGACCTATAGCCTAGAGATTTCTTTATCTGAGTTATGCAAAACCCAATTACTTGCTCTGCCTGGACTGAAAGCAGGCTCTTGCTCTTGCTTTTGCAACTCAATCTCTTTGCAAGTGGCTATTTCAATAGCTCCTCCTGCTTACCCATACCCTTCTTGTAAATCTCCTGATGATCTGTGAAAACCAGTATAAAAGAAATCAACGCTTTCCCAAATATACTTTCCCTGAATATCTGTGATCAGATCTAGACAGTTCCATCTGAACATGAAATCTGCAGCTTTGCTTCCTGTGCAGCTTAGAAGCACTTCAATAGCTACTTCTTTGGGCCACTCTTGCATCTGGAAGGCTGAAGGAAACCTTCAAAGCTCCTCTGTAACATCCTTTATACAGCATTTCAAGTATCTTCATAAATTCTACTTCTGATATAAATACACTTGAGATACTAAGCTCCTCCACAGATCCAAAATTCCATCTTATCTACTGCAAGGCAAGACATAATAAAAAAATATTACAGCTTTTAGCAGTGGAATTCCAGTGAAAATGCATGCAGATCTACAAAATTCAAGTAGTAATTTCAGTTTAGTAGTAATTTCATGTCACTTAGAATAATGGCTTTATAAAGTCCATTTTTAATTCTGCTGATTATAATATGGGTGATACTAACATAAGTATTGATTTCTCAATCAGTATTTGACAATCTCTGTCAATAAGAAGATATTTTTAGTGTAGACTTAAAGATTATGTTCAGGCTTATTTATTTCTTAACCTGGACACCTCTCTATCCTCATATATGTCACCTAAATCTTAAAGATTCTTTCTGAAGAACTGCTAAAATAAGCAGCCTTCCATCTTTCTGTGCATAGATGCAGGTTTTGTCCAAAGTCTTGTCACCCCTTTTCAGTTGTTGCAGCTTCCTTCTCAGTAGGTTTGGCATCAGAACCTGGATGGTCAACGCTAAACCTGACATCTTAATCTTCTCCTCTAGCTGCGTTGCTTGCCTTTTTTCATCCTTTTCTTTCCAAAGACTGACAATAAACCATCTTGCTTGCTTTCAAGACCTTTCAGCAACATTTCTCAGTTCTGTTGAGGGTTAAGAATCAAAACAATATACATTTCTAAAATATTCTCTATCACATAAAACATAAGGCAGATTAAAGGAATTACAAGATCCATTAATGTAACGTCAATTTTAAATAGAATTGGTTTCCTTCAAAATTTTCTTATTTTTATCCCTTAATTTATTCTTTTTAATGACTGAAAAGTAGAAATAGTTTTCAAATTATTTTTTCATTTTAAAGTCTTTAGAATAACTTTCTTGAGTTTAATAAATTTGTTCAAAATACCTGCAACATTATTAGGCTCAGCATTTAAAGAATTCAGATAAATCTTCAAAGTGCTCAGCTTATGAGATTTGCAAAATTAACTTTGTAATTACAGTATGCAACAAAATACAGTGCTGACAGGCATTTTCCAACTGAATGGAGCTCATTTTTAGTATTAAACATTATGTACCCTGTCTCAGATAATTTTGGCTTTCCTGAGGATGGGTACTGTAATAGAGACAGATTTCCCAGCTATTACCTCTAGAGAAAAATGTCAGAAACTACTCCTTAGAGTGCATATTGTCAACCTGCTCATTTCAGTATCTACCTGGTTTTGGGAAGTGAATTTTGAAGTACAGATCCTGTTTACACAAACTCAAGTCTTGTTCTATTTAAAAGCCTTGTTGAAGACTGCCAGGGTCATCTTCTTACCCCTCCAGTTTTGACTGAAAAACAGAAAAAGAAAAGCACCTTTTAAAATGTAACTTTCTACTCTATAATTAGGGAACTTGTTTTTGCCACACATCAGGGACAATGTGTGATGGCTTTTTGATTGTAAAACAAAACTCTTATCTCAGTGCATAATAATTTTATTTAGTGACTAGGGTGATTGGCTTTTTTTTTTTACAGACATGGCATTCTGACTGTGAAATGAGAAAGTCAAATTTAAATCTTTATAAGCAGCTGATGTGAGCAAGGATGTGCATTTGCTTTTCATATCATTTTCTACCTCCCTCCCCTTCAGGCAGCTTTTTCTTTAAAACATGCTTCTGTCTTATTTCTCAATCAAAATAAGGAACTACCCTACCGGTCTGAAATAAGAGTCCAGTGTTTCCATGAGACGCAGCAGAAGGTGAACACTGAGAAACCTGATAAAGAAAAAAAAACCCACACCAAATGCAGACAAATAGCAGAAGAACTTCTCTAGGGATGTGAAGAATTCTCCTTACATGTGGTTTCTATCTTGAACTTGTAATAGGTCAAAACAGAGGGCACTGGCTTGCTTGATCACTCGCATGGGCTGGCCGTGTCCTTCACCACTTGATTAGGCCATGTAGTCTGCCATACAAGAGTACACACATGTGCAAATTCACATGGCTAGATGCCTCTGAATTGTGGCTGACGGACATCTCTTGATTTGCTTCACCTTGTGATCAAACACACTTGTATAACCTATTTGCATGACCTGACGCATAAGGATGCCTACCAGATGGTGAGTGGACCTAGAGATAATTTCTGGGACAAGGACATGTCCCAGCATAAAACTGGCCCTTCCTGTAACTGAATGCAATGGGCCATGGGTTAAAAATTTATGCTATGTCTTTTTAGCTTTAAAACAAGTGATTATATCTTTCACTGATCCGTAGTAAACTACTCAATTCCTGAATCTAAATAACACAAGAAATCAAGTTAACAGTGACACAGAGGAAAATTTTATAGAGTACTAGACTTTTGGTAATAATCTCTGCATAGACAACCTTTTTACTAATGATTCACACCTGCCAAATACTGGATGCTATAGTGCCCTGCATCTGCAGGTACACTTATAAAATCTTGTCATCTTCCATTTAAATCTCCATTTTTACCCTTAAAAACATGATGAAGTCAGACAGATTTCCATGAGCATAATTTTAATGCAACAGTTTTTAAAAAGTGTACGTATTATTTAATATCCAGAGTCTTTGTTAGTGATGTTGAAGAAAGTGACAAAAGGCACCATATTTAGACTGCATTTTGGGACAATACATGGTCCTGTGTTGGAAAGGCAACACCTGGTTTTGCACCTTAAATGGATTATATCAAGGAATTAAGGTGACAATATTACCTGAAACCCTGCAAATCTGTATAAAACTTTATTAACATAGAAGCCTTCGTCCTCAATTAAATAATTTACTGGAATAAAAACAGGGGAAATCAGTATAATTGGAGACCTATTTTTTGTGTTTCATTCTCACACTTTTAAAAGACGTTAGAGGTTTGGGAAGAGGAGAAGAAAGAATTTAATACAGAACACAAGGACCTGGAAACCTTTTGCTGCACATTGCAATTACCTGGTTTGTTCCATTCATAGCGATTTTATGGTTTCATATGCACCATTAGCAGTTCACTACACTAGCAATAAGCTTCAGACAAGGAGGACCTCTAGATCTAAGTGTTCATACCAGTGTATCTTAATTTTGACGCTCTGCTCAGGTTTTAGCTAGCAGGCACAATAACTGAAATTCTCTTGACTAGTTTGCCAGCACCTTGGAAAACTTTTATCCTTCATACTCTGCAATGAAAAGACATATGTATTTGCATTCCACTTGAATTCTTTCTTGAAACATCCTTCTCCTTGATCCTGACAAGGTGTGTTCCTGCATCCATGTGAAATAATTAACGGAATATACTTTCAAGAAGCTTATTGTAATTATTGCTATTTTTATTATATTGCTGATGTTAACTATTGAAAAAAAAATCAAATCCAAAAATATGCATTGCAGTGGATTTGTTTAATTAAAGATTTGTTTGTGTTTATTTCATAGTAATGGTATCTTGAGAACGGTTGGAAATGGAGAAATTCAGTAATCAACTACTCCATACCTAGTAGGTACAATCTCTACTGCAGCTTGTTTTTCTTTTCTGTCTGCAAATTAGCCCCCTCCCACAAGGGAAACCGATTCTAATTTAACAGCACTAAAAGCCTCTTGATGTTCCTATCTGGACATCCTCCAGTCTTTGAGGGAATTATGTCATGCATATGGCTGTTTTCCAGCTTCTTACTGCTTTCTAAAACTATGATATCCTAAAAAGAAAAACACCTATTTCTTGCAAGCTTTTGGAAACAAAGCAGATAATTAACTATCACTTTCCTTTCATTCTAATTTTGGAATATTGCTGCTCTATATTTGAGGCCACATTCCAATACAGGACATTTAAACAAAAGAAAATGCAATCATGTAAAAATATGATTAATTTTTTGTGTGACATAAAGGAAAATGAAGAGACAAAGCTCTTGGTACTTTATCCATTTAGAAAATAAAATATAATTTATGCACTGCCTCAGTATTCCTCATGATATTTTCAATACTTGCATTATGAAAGATGGAAAAACAGGACCTGTAAATAGCTCAACATTTTTTCAGCAGATTGAACCTGATAAAATAAAAAAGAAATCAATAAAAATTTTTATTCAGATTTCAATTGCCACCTTTCATGGTTTGTCTAAGTTCATCAAGCTTTTCCATTTTAAACTTACAGGTATAGGATAAGCACCCTTTATTCAATCAAGTGTCTTTAAACTTGAGAGTACGTAAATCTGTAGCTGAATTTTAAATTTGGGAAGATCTCCACTAGTTTGATGGGTTTCAGTTAACAGAATGGTTAACGTGCTTTCTGTTTGCTCTGGCCTGGAACTGTAAATATTAAAATAACGTATGAAGTACTGTATGTTCTCCAAGAACTATCATAATCTGTCTTGAAGAACTGTCATACACATGTTCACACAGAGCACACCACTAAAGAAAGGTTTGGGGCTTTGCTTTCCTTCTTACTATTGTTATTATTTAGAGGTAGTTTCTTAAGGATGTAGAAGATCATTTGCAGACCTAAAAGACACAGGGAGGTGATGACTAGTCATAATTTAGACACAAAAATCACCTTCAGAATGCTTATTTCAGCCATTACTGGATATAAGAAATATTGGAAATAAGAAACGGCTTCATGAAAGAAAAATCAGTATAAGAGCAGAAAGCTCCAGATATTTATCTGGAGAAAGTAACTATTCTTATGGTACAGATACCAGAATAGATTTCACCAACCTACTGTGGAGACAAGATTTGACTAGCCACAATAACTGGGCAAAGCCTGTCATAGCTGAAAAGAAAATGGTAGTGCTGTGAGCTAATCAGAGGGGAACATACCCATTGTCACTCAGATGAAAGTTAGTTCTCTTCAGTCTAGATCTGGTACTTCCTAAAGATAAAACATACATTGGTGTCAATTCTCAGACTCTTTAATTTCCTTGAGAAAGCCAGCAGGGACGTGAAAACTGTGGGTACGTATAGTGAACATTTTTAGTCTACACCACACCGACCCTACAGCTAGGTAAAACCGTAGAGTTGTTTATCTACATCACACAGGAAACTGACTCTACAACTGCTGCATTTTCTTAGACATTTCCCAGATTTTTCCCACATAATCAGGCCTACACTGAACTCCAATTTATTTCCAAATATTTTCTCTCTTTTTACCCTTACTCTTCTCTTTTTTTCAAACGCATCTTCACTGATTGACCGTTAAAGTGTGCGTTACTATATCTGTATAGGTAATAACCCCTTGAATTATTTCTACATTACATATCAATCATAACAGAGTAGAATAAGATGGACCTCAGGACAAAGAAAAGAAGAGAAGCATAATGAAAGAAAAAAGAAGGGTAATTGTCATAGGCAACTCCCTTCTGAGAGGAACAGAGGGCCTGATATGCCCACCAGACCCATCCCACAGGGAAGTCTGCTGCCTCCCTGGGGCACAGGTGAGAGATATCGCTAGGAAACTCCCTGGTCTGGTACGGCCCTTTGGCTATTACCCGCTCTTACTTGTTCAGATTGGCAGTGACAAGGTCAGGGACAATAGCGCATGGGCAATCAAAAGGGACTTCAGGGCTCTGGGGTGACAGGTCAAGAGATCAGGAGCACAAGTAGTGTTCTCCTCTATCCCTCCAATTCCAGGGGAAGATGAGAGAAGAAACAGGAGGAGTCAACAGATCAGTACCTGGCTCCAAGCCTGGTGTCATAAGCAAAATTTGGTGTTCTTTGATCATGGCTCAGTTTACATGACACCAGGGCTGCTGGCAACAGATGGGGTACACCTCTCGCAAAAGAGGAAGAGAATCCTAGCTCAGGAGTTAGCAGGGCTCATTGATAGGGATTTAAACTAGATTTGAAGGGGGGAGGGGATAAAACCAGGCTAGCTAGTGAAAAGCCTGGGGGTGGCAATTCAGCGGTTAGTTGATGGTGTGTGGTGTGAGGCTATGGAACAGGGAGCTGTGTGGCAGCAACAGTGCAGCTTCATCGGGGGCTCAACTCAAATGCCTTTACACCAGGAATAAACAAGAGGAGTTAGAGATGTGCACACATCTGCGGGGCTGTGATATCATCGGCATCACGGAGACTTGGTGGGACAGCTCCTATGACTGGAGTATTGGGATGGGAGGATACAGGCTCTTTAGGAAAGACAGGCAGGAGAGACGAGAAGGAGGTGTCACCCTCTGTGTCAAAGACAGGCTGGAGTGCATGGAGCTCTGCCTGGGATTGGATGAGGAGCCCACGGAGAGCCTGTGGGTCAAGATTAAAAGCAGGGCAGGGACTGGCGACATTACAGTGGGAGTCTGCTACAGGCCACATGACCAGGATGAGTGAGTGGACAAGGCTCTCTACAGGCAGATAGAAGCCCCACGTTCAAAAGCCCTGGGGCTCATGGGGGACTTCAACCACCCTGACATCTGTTGAAGGGACAACACAGCAGGGCATACAATCCAGGAGGTTCCTGGAATGCGTTGATGACAACTTCCTCCTCCAAGTGATAGAGAAGCCCAAGAGGAGAGGTGTGATGCTGAACCTTGTTCTCACCAACAAGGAGGGACTGGTGGGGAAAGTGAAAGTCAAGGGCAGCCTTGGCTGCAGTGACCACGAAATGGTGGAGTTTAAGATCCTTCAGGCAGCGAGGAGGGTGCGTACCAAGCTCGCGACTTTGGACTTCAGGAGAGCAGACTTTGGCCTCCTCAGGGAACTGCTTGGTAGAATACCATGGGATAAAGCCCTTGAGGGGAGAGGGGCCCAAGAAAGCTGGTCAGTATTCAAGGATCACCTCCTCCAAGCTCA
>Ga0065711_1004722_pt1 | contig 22597 bp, 11 predicted proteins | sample Hoacrofraction12_FD_59098 | JGI IMG/M metagenome (GOLD analysis project Ga0065711, IMG submission 59098) | Hoatzin crop microbial communities from Cojedes, Venezuela - Epithelial fraction 12 v2 (version 2) | ecosystem: Host-associated > Birds > Digestive system > Esophagus > Crop | place... | reverse complement strand
TTTCTTTCTTTCTTTCTTTCTTTCTTTTCTTTCGGAAGGAAGGAAGGAAGGAAGGAATGAAGGAAGGAAGGAAACGATACATAAGTAAACAGAGAATGAAAAGATGAAGAGGCCATGAAGAAATATAAGTTGTCTCTTTAGTTATTTCTTACCATTTAGATAAAAAAATAATAGATGTCCTCAACAAAGAAGCCAGACGACTTTCATTTGAAGATACTGAAATGTTTCAGGCTCTTCTGCAAAAATGTAATCTGATTCTGCTGACTTCCATCTTCCTAAATGTTATCTAGGTAACGACTTATGTTGGAGGAACTGAGTCGATATGAAACTTGTGCAGAGAGAATTAGGCTTGCTTTCTGTTCTTCTACAAAGGCAGGATAAACATTTTTCTTAATGGAACCTCTCTTTTCTGATACAACACACCAGATTCTGCCCCTGCTTTCACACACAGATCTATACTGCTGTCAGCAAGCTTATTTAGTGAATGAATTTGACCCAATGTTTTCAGTTCTGTTTTCAGTTACCTTACAGAAAACAAACAAACAAAAAAAACATCTTTCTAAATTGTATGAGTAACTGTTCATTCATTTTCCTTATTCTGCTCTTGAGATAACTTGTTAAATTAATCCTGTCTTCATTTTATGGTGTCTTCATGTTTAAATGCTGATTTTGTGAACATCTGTTTCAATCACAGTTGCAAACCCATTGCTTTTATGAGCCTTACATATTTTAGATAGATTTACTGTTGACCTTTGTTGGGAAATGGAATGTTTTTGTTGTTACTAACATTTCTATAATTGATATTGTTGTTAGTGCCACCAGGGTACTTCCTTTAAATGAAATACTGTATCTTGGCTGATAATCTTACTTAACTGCACTAAATCAGACAAATATTATTTAACTTTTCTTGGCTTTGAAACAAAAAGTATCATTAAACCCTTCAGTACTAAACAACTATGAATTGCCACTCAATTCAAATACACCACTGGCACAGTTTTTAAGTTTCTTATGTTCTCATTTCCTGTTGTTTCCTCACTTTCACTTGCCATCAAATAATAAAAATCAGACAGTTACGCTGTTTAAGTAACTGCTATGTGGCTGCTGAGAAATCCAACACTTAGTCTAAGATAAATGAGGAACTACTTTTATCTGCTGAAAAAAACATGCTTTCTGGTACAGAAAAGCAGTATGAATGAATTTGATTTCCAGTGTGCAGGCAAATTACCTGAATCAGAGGAAGTGTCTACTAAAATGTTTTGCTCCATGGCACACACAGCCTGGCATACTGACTATGGGGCAGTGTTTAGTTTTCCTTAAAGCACAAACTATTCTTACTAGGCATGCATCAGCCATTTTTTTGAAAATCCAAGTTCAACTGCAGAGCTTCAGAGAAACAATAGGAGTCACTGACAATTTTCACCTTGAGGCTGAGTTCAACTAGTCATCCTTAGAGCATGAACTAAAGGTCCAGTGGAGAATGTTTGAAAGCCCTTAATTTAATGAGCATGTGGGATGGATTCTCTTTGCATCCTGCAGAAGGCAATCCTAGTTTAATACATGGGCTAGTGCATCCTTTTGGTTGCCAGTCGAGGCTTCTCCGTTTAGATCATGTCAGACAATACAGAGCAAATGCCAGCCTGGTGAAAGTTAGGGTCCCCTTTTACCAACTGCCTCCTTGCTCCCTGTTCTTTTGGTAAATCTGTGGGCGGAATCACATCACAGGGATGAGATGAAAGAGCCAGTGAGGTCTTATTACAATTTCCTATTGTTGGAGTTGCTTAAGACTTCTGACCATAAAATCATGTATTGTCCCATTTGAGGCTGAAGGTCTGCCTTGCTGTTGACCACATCATGCTGAATTCACTGGCAAGGAAGTTTATACGAAATACTTTGAGTGTTTCTGAAAAAGTATTTTGCTTCTGTTAAAAATACTGACAATTCTTATTTTGAGAAACTCTGAAACACCAATGGTTTGAGCCAGGTACTTGAAATATGGCAGGTGGAAATGTCTGCACTGAAAATGCACTTCCTAGCATCCACAGAGAAATTTATCTAACATATCTAGTCAACATGTAAACATTTGATAAAATGATGTTAAATGTGCACAGAAGAGATGCTTTTCAGTATCAGAAGTTAAGATTCGCAAAACCTGGGGATGCTTGGGGCATTTACCATTTACTCAGGATGCTCTAGGCTCTCACAGCTCGATCTTCTAGGACTAAGAAACAGAGTCAAGAAAAATAGAGATGGAGACTTCAAGGAGAACTATGGAAAGGAAAGCAGTGCTTCTAGCTGGCCAGGCTGGAGCCGAAGGGACACCAACAACACAGACAAGAAAAGAATTTTGGAAAAAAAATAGGCAAGACTCATTAGAGACCATTTGGAGAAAAAGACAATGACTAAAACAGTGAGTATGATGGGGGAGTGCGTGACTGCAATAAGGAGGAGCATCCACAGGCTTTGAGAGAAACTAGGCCATGAAGAAGATGTGACGGTGACAGTCGAGTGCTAGGACTGAAAGAAACAAGCTGGAGTGGCTGTGAAAGGACTCAACAATCCAAGGAGGCTGCAGAAGAAACTGTGCCTGCTCACCTCCTCTGAAGCCTGAAACAGACCCACGATACACTCACTGCCAGCAACTGCAGCAGGCATGATGGTTATTGCTGCCACTTGGCTCCAGCGATGTAGGTCCAGGAAGTCAATGCTCTTCATGCCACACATTGATACCGTGTGAGTTTTAGGGACTGAAAGGACAGAGGAGTCAACACTTTAGGATGCTTCTTAAATCTTCGGAAAATTGCATATGAAGTACTCTCTTAAAGAATTATTTGTGGGATTATGAGCACTCAGAAGTAAAGAAGTACTAATATTAAGGTTACCACAGTAATTTCAAATTAGGTCACTCAAGGATAGTTGTTAAATGACCATACATTTATTTTCACCTCATTCTTACTCAGTATAAAGAAAAAGTTCACCCTGGGCATATCATGCAACTTCTCAAACAATGGAGAGGATGCCTATCAGACCTTTGCCTGACCTGTTGCAGGCATTTGAGGGTTCCTGTGAATGGAGAATATGGCTAGGGGAAGACTAAAGACAGCTCTAGCTCTGAAAGTAGTGCTTTGCAGTATCTATATTTCGAACATGTCCTGTCACTGCTGCAGTGTCTTTGCTGTTCCAGACAAGTTATAAACCAAAGTTTTCACAGGCAGACACTAATTGTGCATTGCTATTTTAAGGGTGGCAATTTAAGAATATACTGAACAAACTGCGAAGTGCTGAGCATTCACAGCTGTGAGTGAAGTCAGTGATCCCTTCTTCTCATAGAATCATAGAATGCTTTGGGTTGGAAGGAAATTTTAAAGGTCATCTAGTCCAACCCACCCGCAACAAGCAGGGACATCTTCAAATAGACCAGGTTGTTCAGAGCCCCATCCAACCAGGCCTTGAACGTTTCTAGGGATGGATCTCCTGTACCTCTCTGGGCAACCCATTCCAGAGTTTCACCACCCTCATTGTAAAAAATTTCTTCCTTATATCCAGTCTAAATCTACCCTCATTTATGGTTTAAAACCATTACTCCTTGTCCTATCACAAAAGGCCTTGCTAAAAAGATTGTCCTCATCTTCCCTATAGGCCCCCTTTAAGTACTGAAAGGCCATTGTAAGGTCACCCCGGAGCCTTCTCTTCTCCAGGCTGAACAACCCCAACTCTCTCAGCCTTTCCTCACAGGAGAGGTTCTCCAGCCCTCAGATCATTATTTGTGGCCCTCCTATGGACCCGCTCCAACAGCTCCATGTCCTTGTGCTGAGGACTCCAGAACTGGATGCAATACTCCAGGTAGGGTCTCACCAGAGCCCAGTAGAGAGGCTGAATCACCTCCCTTGACCTGCTGGCCACTCTGCTTTTGGTGCAGCCTGGGATACGGTTGGCTTTCTGGGCTGCGAGTGCACATTGTTGGCTCATGTCCGGCTTTTCATCCACCAGTACCCCCAAGTCCTTCTCGGCAGGGCTGCTCTCAAGCCCTGCATCCCCCAGCCTGTTTTGATACTGAGGGTTAACCCGACCCAGGTACAGGACCTTGCATTTGGCCTTGTTGAACCTCATGAGATTCACATAGGCCCACGTCTCAAGCTTGTCCAGGTCCACCTGGATGGCATCCCGTCCTACTGGTGTGTCAGCTGCACCACTCAGATTGGTGTCATCTGCAAGCTTGCTGAGGGTGCAGTCTCGCTGTGTCACTGACGAAAATGGTAAACAGCATAGGTCCCAGTATGGAACCCTGAGGGACATCACTTGTCACTGGCGTCCATCTGGACATTAAGCCGTTGACCACTACTACCCTCTGGATGTGACCTTCCAGCTAATCCTTAGCCACCGAACAGTCCACCCATCAAATCTGCATCTCCGCAATTTAGAGAGTAGGATGTTGTGGGGGACCATGTCAAAGGCTTTACGGAAGTCCAGATATATCACATCTATTGATCTTAAACTATTAAATAAGAGAAAATGCTAATTAAGCTGAAAAAGCTAGCCAGATAGCTTTAAATGGGATACCTAAAATAAGCGTACATTTTATAACAGGATTCTCATTCGTCAGCTGCACATCTTAGAGTAGGAGTGATAGTATTTCCAAATGAGGAAGTCGGAAGTGAAACCTGGACGCCTACACTCTTTAGGCCATTTTGAAACAATGAGTATATAAGTGGTTTATCTGGTGGTGTAGAAAGTTTTGCTGTGACCATTTTAAATGGTAAGCCTGCAATAACATAAAAATTGAGAAACATGGGCAGCGATGCCCAAAATGAAGTCTGCAGGGTGCTTGTCTCTACAGCCAAAACTTGTTGAATTATATGGGTTAGCTTTCTCAGCTGCCTCAAATTATGGTAAAGGTGGGTAAAGCCACAGTCATTACCTTGCTGTTTATCAGTGTTTTACAATTATGGTGGCCGCACTTGCCACCATGAGTGTGAGTGTGCAGGTATAGAAAGAGAAGTGTCAGGCCCATCTCTCTAGTAAACCAAGGTTCCTTTTTTACAAAATGCTGTGAAAACATTTTCTTCTCTGGGCTCAAGCCTGAGAAATGCTGAACAGCCTCTACTGTAGAATAGCATGTAATTCAAGTCTACAATTCATTTTGCGTCCTTAAAATGAAATACATGCCCTGAAAGAATTTTCTCTCACTTCTAGAAATTGCATAAGAATTTACTTTTGAAACATATAGACCAAATGAAAATCACCATGCTACCAAGAGCCTTTTGCAGACAGGGAAGGCACTGGGAATGTGGCAGAACTCTACCACTACGGAACTCTTTGCCACTTCTGAATATATTGGCACATCATAAAGTATTCTGACAATTAATTCTGCCTGCAAGCAGGATTTCTTTGTATGCTAACTACAAATGTCTTAATTTCTTCAATTAGTTTTTTCTGTTAGAAAAAGACAACAAAGTTTTTTTATCACACATCAATCTGAATTTTACTGCTTTAGTTTTATGAAGTCAAAATATATTACTATTAGAATGAGTTACTTAATACTTTCAAGTAATGGCCGAGCTGCACACCTGCAATAATGGTAACACCAGAGAGAAAACACATGCAGGCATTCTCTAGTTAATACAGCACTGATGAAAATGCCCATTTGACCAATACATCAACACAGCTTAAAGAAATGAAACTAGGACTGGTAGCAATATCACCCTTTAAAGACACACACACAAAGAAAAGAAAAAAAAAGAGAGAGAAAAAGATAATACCCATCTGCCTTCAGTAGTTTCAGTAGATTGGATGCTCAATACCTGAATCAAATGCCTGCATACAGCTCTGCACAGGCAAGCCCTACCTGATCACACTAGGAATAACCATCAGTATGGCCAAGAAACCACTATTTTTCACTAGTAACTTCATTATGGATTTCAGTGGGGCACAGTAATTTTCATAGAGTGATTTGTCTATAAATACTCGTGGTAGGGCTTTTTGACAAATTGTTGATTTATAGAAACCTCTTTCTAGCTTTAAGGATAAAAGTTGTTGCAACTCTTCACGTAAACAAAGGTACAATTATTTTGCTTCCCCTTGAAGTTTGGAAATAGTGGACCATAGCCCAGCAGAGACATTTTCTCTCCAAAGCACTGAAGTGTGTTTCTGAAATTCGGGAGAGGTTCTATTGTACTCATTACGCTATTGCCTGTAGTTGAATATTCAGGCAGAGCTGTAGGAGGAAGAGGTAAGAAAGTCTCTCACCGTTGGGCAAAAATATCTGTGAAGCCTTAACACAGTTGCTTCCAAAGAGGACAGAAAGATAAGCACAGTGTGGGAGAATGGAGAAAGTATGGTTATACCCTGAGATGTTTGCAACCCCACGTACAAGAGAGGAAATTATGCCCTAGGGACCAGAATACCTTGCTCTGGCTTTGCTTAGATATTTATTTTGATTCAAGATTCAGTTCCTTCTGTTGGTGCCTCTGACTCCAAAACATCAGCCTTCCAGGATGCATTTAAAGTCTCTTCCATTTCAGTAGGATCCATTCATGGGTTTTAATGGCCTACTGTAGAGAGAATGAGGGCTAAGGTGTAGACCATCTGACCCAGAGCTGAAAGAAAGTTTAGTATGAGTTTATAATTACTTCACATAAAATAGTGTAAAAAAAGAGTGATATTTTTCCATTTATATTATTATCAGAAAAAGTGTCAAAGTTACAGTATTTGAAAGTCACCCAGATAGGTGAATGAGGTTTTGACTACTACAAAGAGTAAAGAAATCACTATTTACTCTGTCCTTAATGCAGGAAGGATGCCTGCAGTATATTTCCTAGTATTTTTTCCTAACTAGTTTTAAAATTCTTAAGATAAATGGTTGAAGCTCCAGTGGAGAGGGTAATAAGGTTTTATGGCTGAGTTATATCTCATTGTCTGAATAAAAAATAATAAAAATCCCTTTTTTTCTGTTTTGAATGTCATCATCTTATTCTTCATTATGGATTTAGTCCATCTTGATGTTTCCATCTAGTATTTATCATCATATGTGAGAATATAGGCTATTCTTATATCTTATTCTGGTCATTGTTTATCCAGCTTACTTCAGAAAATTAGATTAAGATTTTCCAATACCACAGGGAGTTTATCCACAGAAGCACTGCTGAAACTCTTCCCCAGTCCGTTTTTAAATGCACTGTACTGCTTTGAGAATTTCAGTTTCTAAGGCTTAACTAGTTTTCCTAGACTTCTCTGAGTTCTCTATAACTTCTCAATACATAAAATGCTCATAGAAGACTTTCCAGATCTATCTCCATGGTTTCCACTGTTTCCACCTACTTTCTCCTCCATGGCGTCAGGCTTTGTTCACACACTTTAGAGCTTCATGACGCCTTATATTTGTGATTTTCATTAATCTGAGGTTTGCTACTGAATGGCTCATTTCACTGGCAACCTGCTTATAGCTACCTCCTTCCCTCATTATGGTCTTTACACCTGACTAAAATGGGAACCAGATCCTCACATGGTGTCTAGTTTACTGTTGAGGTGGGCAAAGTTACACTTAATGATATTCTGATGCTAGAAGACAAGATGAATCTCTCATGTTCGCATTTGGTTTTATTACCTTCAGAAGAGGATGCAGGAACAAAAGCACTGCCCAAATTGTGTGGATTAGAGTAAAATGCATACATTTTTCTGAAGGCATTGATCATCAGTTTAATGATTAAAAACACATTTAGCAAAAACGCTACTATAAAGCACATTAGACTACATTCCTGACTTCCTGAACAAACAAGTTAAAAATGCTGTGCCATCAGTTGCTCAGCTGAGCCTTGTGGAAAGCCTGTCAACAGGCTACCATACAGCACCCAGAATGATTTAAATGTATAAACTATGCTGTTTGAAAAAGTCATATTCCAGAATGATGCTTTACCCCTTGGAAGCAAAAGGATAAAAGCAGTGTGAAGAGAAATAAATGTTATGTCCGTATAATGGAGAATTTACATTTAACACTAGGTATTTTCAAGCAGTTTCAGCACAACAGAAAGTCACCAGAAATAACATGTGTCAGGACACCAAAGCCTTTTAAAAACTATTAGAAAAATAGTTTCTTGTTGCATTTTAGACCATGTTCAACAAGGCACTCTGAATAGAGCTCATAGTTATGAAGAACTGTCATAACGGTTTCCAAAATAGTCCACATTGAGTTACAAATAAGCAGAGGAGGTAGAATTGGGTGGAAGGAAGAATCTGGATTTCATTACCCCAGTGAGATACACTTCCAGAGGTTGAAGAACCAACTGAGTTTTTACAAAGCTGAGTTTCAGACTATCACGCTTCATCCCCTGGCAGATATTACTGCAGGCAGAGAAGAGAGAGTGTCATCAGCATTGAGAACATCTCATAATTACAGAAAAAGAGGAACATTTGTAATTTTCATGATAACTCAAGGACAGACCGAATCCTGAAAGACATCAACGACTTCCTGAGAAGTACCAAGAACCTTCTTTCACTCTGTGGCTTTAAAAAAATTATCTACATTTTTTGTGTTTCTATCTTTCTAAGGGAAGTACAGAGGACACAAGTTGAAAGAACACATATTTTCCTGACAAAAATAACATAAAAATCCCACATTGAATCTAAGTTCTTGATATGAAATATCCTGGGTTTAATCTTCGTATATAGCAAAGGCATAAGCTCCTCCCACCATCCCCAATGATTAAATGCCCAACTCCAAATCTCACCCTAATTTCTGCGGCATCAGAAGTATTGGGAGAAGATGTTTTTGACAACCATGCTTGTAAAATAAGATTTGGTCGTAACAAATCGATATCAGTAAGTTATATTAACACCAAAGTACTTGAAATATCTCTCTACTTCAGAGAAAATCCATTTCCCATTTAATAAATTGCAATTACTTCACACCAGCAGAGATAGAGGGAAAACTAAAGACAGATTTCTTTTTTTTACATAAAGTACATTATAAGATCACACAATCAATGATATGCAGCTCCCTGAGTATGATCCAGTGGATGTGCATTAAAATTTAAAGAGGGCAGTGAAGGGGCACACTTACAAAGATAAAGTCACCCCCACGGCCTTAAACACTCTGACCAAAGAGCATAAGGGTAAGTAAGGAAATCTGTTAGAAAATGTGTTAAAGGAGTGATGATAGAGAGGTGATAAAAACTCCAAGAGCATCAGATATAAAGATTGACCCTTCCTGGACACCCAAATGAGGGAAAATGGAAAGTGACCAGAATTATATAAGAACATCTGTGGCAGAACCCATAAGAAAACAAGGCTGGGACTTTTAGACTTGCTTTGAAATATATAAATGCCTTATTCCTGTTCAGTTTAATTAGGTGACTGACTCCCTCTCTGCTGCTTCAAAATCCCAGCCTCGGAATACACTCAGTCCTGATTGGTTCCATGCCCAAAGTGTTGGCAGCAGATTAGAAGGTTTTTCAGGAGTTGTTTTGTTAAATATCAGTGAATTATGTAACAATTATAGCTAATAAATGTCCAATTTAAAAAAGCCAGAATGTGTGGGAGATGGAAAATGTTTTCTAAAATATAGTGTATCCACTAAAGACAACCTTCACCACTGTGGTTTTCAGCTTACAGGTGCTTTAGGATATCTCAAGACTTCCTTGAAATGAAATTAACTGCAAATTAATTCCAAGGAGCCAGGCACAGACTAGTCACAAGTCATGCAGCCCTCTTCACAGGAAGAAGCCGTCACCAGCCAAGGGACAGAACAGTTCCTCCCATCCTAAAAAAGTTAAAGAAAAATGAAAAGGAAGTCATTGCCCCGGGACCACCAGACAGCTGTAGGAACTTCATACCAGTAACACAAGCTTATCTGAAGGAACAGGGCACTGACCTCCTTTTCCAGACTAATTCTGTGATTAAGATGTCCTCCAACCAGTTCTTTGGGGTGCAAGGTGTTTAGGGTAGAGAGAGACATAGTTTTTTTTTCCCCCGTAAACGGGAACAGAGCAGGAAGCAGAGAAACCCAGCTTTCCGAGGAGGCTTTTCTTTCAAGTTAGGATCATGCTGATCCCAGCCTATCTGTCATTTGTAGGGGGAAATGGACCATCCAGCCACCTACCGCACACTGTAGATGCTTATCTTTTCCTACTGACTAATGAGGACCTCCATAGCATGCAAGGTCCTACCTGAAGTATTGGGCTTGAAAGTCTGAAATTAAAAACCAGCTCATCCAGGCTCATGTTTCCTTCTCAGTCTTCGCTGCTCATTCACTAGTAACAGCCTGCTGGGGATTAGTACGACTTTTACCTTGAATTATTTGCTGTCTCAGCTCACTCTCTGTGATGATGTTCCCATTATGCTCTCTGAACTTACTTCTTTTAAGGACATTCACTCGAGATTAAGGACTTCCTCTTCCCCATCTTTCTTCCTCATCCATTTTGTCTATTAAAATGTGTGAAGTGACAGGAATCAAGAGAACAAACTAGGAGAGAAAAGTTCTTGTATTGTATTCTGTTTGGAAAATGGTCGATCTAAATAAACGTCCTCCCATTCTAAAAAAATAGTTTCAAAAGCTATGTGAGATATTATCTTCACAAGCCACTTCAGTGTCAGTAATGGGTAAACAAATGCTCTTTTCCTGGCACTGCTCTTCTCACCAGTGACAAAGTGCGCCAGCTGACATACAACAGTAGAGATTACATCCTTTCACAATATCAACGAATGAAAAGGATAATTACATTGAATGAAAAAAAACCCTGAACAAACACAAAAACAAAACCAAAGGAGTCCTAAAATACTTCATAGTACTTGAAGGAACTACCAAGGAGGCATCAAGAAATGATGTGACAGGAATTTGAGCTCTGTGATACTGAACAATCAATTTTTTAGTATTTTCACTCATCCCTCTCCCTTGACGTCATGATAGTTTTTTTAAGTAACAAGTTGTGAGATAATGCAGTAGTATCTGGGAATTAATTTCTTCCAGCTGAGCCACACAGAACTGGTGCTCAGCTCCTTCCTCTGACTGCAGGATGAATTCTCTGAGGCCATTTTCTGACAACAGCAGAATTCTGGATTTTTTGACTTCATCTTACAAATTTTAAAAAATCATTAAATTAAAATACATCTCCCCAGGTTCATATTTTTCTAGACCTAAGTTTGAGCATTTAAATACAAAAATCCCACCTCTCCTTGGTCCTAAGAACCTTAAAAAAGGACAAATGTAATTCCTCTTTAGGATAAGTCAAATTCAGAGAAGCAGAACTTAGACATGCTAAAGGTCTCATTATCTAAAAAGAAAGCTAATGTGATGGTGTAGAAATTTTCTGCACTTCATGCAAATAAAGACAAAAATAACTATCAAGAGGTTAAAGGTTTAAACGAGGATTCAGTATATTGCTGCTCCGCTGCCAATGCTGTCAAAGGCTTCCAGTGCAGCTTTATACAAGTCACTTTCTCTAAGCGTTAGTTGCCATTTTCCTTTTCAAAGAAGAAACAGTTTCGCTTCTCATCATTCATCTGTCACATCTATTTAGTTTGTAGTGTTTTGAGAACAGGGGTTCTGTATACAGAACAGGACAGTGATTTTTTGAAGTCTTTTGTCACTGCTGTGCTATATAATTGTTTAGTCCATATGCACTAGCTTAAAATGACTTGGTGATATTTTTTTTTTCTTAGACATATCATAGAGTTTGCAGTTTCACACTCTGCCAGTGTTTACAGACTAAGTGTGTGTGTGTGTGTAGTTTCCGTTTAAAGTTGAAGAATCAGTCAGAAGTGAGAAAATGCCAGAATTGAGGTTGTCTCATTTGTTGTCCCTGTGTTCATTTACATTACAGTATTTATGTCATCCTCAGGAAGATTTCTAGGGTCCAGCAGTCCTATTTATTAATAAAACACTGCTAGTTTCAAATGCCATTTGGGAACAAAAAATAGACCTTTTGAAATAAAAACGGGAAGACAAAGAGAAGGAACAGATTTCCGGTGCTTGAAGCATCTCAGGTCTCCTCTGGGATGTGGAAAGCAGGATGGGAAGTGTCAAGAAATTGTACAGGTAACATCAGTTCTGCTTGTAATAAATAGGACATACAAGAGAGGTATGTGATGCAGAAGAAGGAGAAGGGCTGTTGCCAGACGTGTGACCTCCAGCCATCATCATCTTCTGCTGGACAGGTGCATTCTGCTGCAGCGGCATCACATTTAGTGTTGCCTGAAACCTAATCTGGTGGCTGCTCTGGAGTGCTTCTGCCTCTGTGGGTTTATCACTCTCCGACTTAGCTTTTGACAAGAAATTCTCCTCTGGGCCACGGAAGTCCTGTTGTCAAAAACATCATTCAGATGAATGTGTTTCCATAAAAAGTTGCAGTTTTGAGGAATTGGTATTTTCTGATAAAATAAAGAAACAAGAAATAAGTTTTTGTCAAAAGGAATTCCCATGTACCTCCCTTTTTTATTTTTCCTACAGAGATGACAGCCTTACACAATGTATAGATAGAGGAGGGCCTGTAGAGTAAGCAGCTATTCATGATTTTGCTTTTTCTTCATTCTGCAGTTTGCAGTCCAAAGCTTTGTTTGTTTTCCACTATTCAAACTTTACTCTAAAGCCAGACTCATTAATTTCTTCATGTGCTTTTTATATAGTTCATGAAAGCACTTGACACACAGGAATTTATTTTTTCTGCACTGTGCTGACAGAGAGTTGAAACAGAGGGATTAAGGCCAAAAGTGCCATTCACGTTGGGTGCTCGATCGGATATCCTGAAAACCGGATCTCGTAGGCTACTCATTGTTATGCATGCCTTTTTGTGCTTGCAGATCCCTCCCTCCTGATTGCAGGTGAAGTGGTCACAGTCAGGACTTTCCAGCTTAGACCCCACCTTCGTCATCCAGCCGACAAGGAGCACAGTTAAGGGCCATCCGTGGAAGGTACTTAGTTTACAGGAGGGACAGAGAGGTGGTCGCCAAGACAGAGGTTACCTGAGTGGCCTGAGGCCACTGTCCCGTAGCCTCCTTCCCTGCTTGGCACTAATTCTTCTGCAGGGCACAGCCCTTTTGCAGCGGTGTGTGAAGACTTGCTGTGATCCCCCTGCCAGGGGACTTTCAAAGGCTGCATCTACCACATTTCCATCTCCTCCCTCCTGACAGTTGTCAAAGTGAAATTATGTAAGCATATTGTAATTTAGTCAACCTTGCCTTTGCTTTCATGAAAAAGGTGCAAAACACTGCTCTTTCCTGTGGAATCTCTATTTTGCTTAATTTAAAAAGTTTTTGCCTCTAAGCACTAAAGGTTCGCAGCCAAGCAGCTACAAGAATTACAATTTTTAGCATGAGCAAAAGAATATATTTCGTTAGTTGGGGGTTTTTTCTCCCCTGAAGCAGCAAACTCATTTTTCCTAGAAATGCCTGAAAACAAAATTATTTTATTTAAGTCTACTTAATATACAGAAAAAATGTACCAAAACAACCAAAGTTTAGTAAAGTTTTATACCAACGTAGATAAGATGTTAAGATAGGACGTACCGGGGAAAGATTTCTTGTGGCTGTAACCAATAAAACTTGAGAGCAGAGGGACGTGGGATGGAAGGAAAAAAGACTGTCACCAAAGTGTCGTTGATTTGTTACTTCAAAGCCTTTCATGCACACCTATTAAACAGCTGCACTCCTATGCTACTTCTGTGATGTGCTTCCAGAGTGGCGCCAGCTAATCATAATTACACAACGTCATTTCCCCCACTTCTCTCACCTTGCCGATGCTCTGAATACAGAGAGCACACCCTTTGCCAGCCACAGAGGACCTGAAAATCATATCCTCACCTGCCTTCTGTGTTTGGCACCGTGGTCAGCTAATGGCTCTCCTCCGTGCTCCTGTAATTGCACCTTTCCAGATTAACCACATGTCTTTCAGATCTGGAAGGATGGGTGTGTAGGTAGAAGGCACGTTGGTTTCTCTCTACCTGCTAATACTAACTGTCTCCCTAAATTGTTTCTACAATTTCGTTTTATCTATGGGCCACACAACAGTTGCATTGCGGGATATCAAACTTCTCTTTCTTGTAGATAAGAAAAACATAGATGTTAAGTCCCTCTTGACTGCATTTATAATGTTGAATAGTTTCTCCTTTCGAGACACGGATAACCTTTTCTGCTTCCTGTTAGTAATTTCTTGTTTCCCCCCTTATCCTTTAAATGGAAACACAAGTCTGCCATTTAATAAAACCCCAGTAATGATCCTGCTTTAAAGGACAAGGGCTAATCACTTGCTGCTTAACATTCCAGACACATGACAGTGGAGGAGAATAAATCAGTTAAACAGCAAGATGCAGCACAACTAATTTTCATGTAAAAGGGGGTGATTGCCTTTTTTTTTTAACCATTGTGATTTTTTTTAAGCTGTTAAAGCCCAAACATTCTCGTCTATCAGTTTATGAATTATTAATAAAAAAAGAGAGAAAAGAGGCTTTCTTTTTCTAAATATCATCTGCTAAACCACCACAGACTGAAGTGCCTCACACTGATTCCTGATTTACATAGTCCCAGTTGGAAATTAATGAAGACTGCTGAGCCACCTTTCAACATGCAGATAAACCTTCATGTATTTAAAAGCAGGGAATATGTGCTTGTTGCTGGCAAATTATTCATCTAAGATCTGAAGTTTCTGACACCGCCTGCGTCAGATAAACTGTCACCCAAATTGCAAACTAATTAGTGATTCAAACATTTTCGAGCTGATTGATGACAGAATAATTTACGCTTGTTTCTCAGTTTCCAGCTGGCATAGGCTGCTGACTGGAGCCCTAATTAACGCTAGTACATCAGTCATGTTCTGCCAAGGCAGCACATACAATTAAAAGGCAGTTTAAATGGAATATCACATTAAAAAGGCTGGTAGATGCAAATGTGAGGAAACAGCACTTTAGGATAAAATGACAACAGAACCCCACAAACCAAAACAGAATGGAACAGGATTTTTTTTTTTTTAATGGAGAACTAAATTTTGTTCCACATAGGCTATTTAGCAAAATAAAACAAGTGCGGAGGCAAAACATGCACACTAAATTCTTCATTATCATTATTCTAACAAGTTTTAACTTGATACTTTTCTCTTAATATTTGTTAGAAAATTGATGTATACTTGCATTTTGGATTTCAGGCATTTAAAAATGAAATAGAGGGCATCAGTGATAGCTGTGAAGGTGTTTACCGAGATAGTAGAAGACAAAACAGAAATATCAATATGTGTACTTGTGAGGAGCGTATACTGGAGCAGCCTTCAAAATTAGTTTTAAATAACAAAAATTAAAACCCAAAACTCACTGAAGTCAAGAGAAAGCTGGTCATCAGATGTGTAGGAGAGTACTGCAAATATCCAGATACATATGATCCTTCTTATCAGGTAGAACTGCTACATTTTGAAAACAGCAGTACTATATGGTAAATGTGCAGTGTTTTCTAGTGGCACTCCCCTGATCAAGTCATAAAATACTTGGAGGAAAAACAGTTATCATATGGGTTTTATAAATGATCTCTATTTCTGTGAGTACAAATACAACCTGTGACCTGATTCTGTATCAGGCACGTATTGCAGCCTGCAACTACGGATAGTCTTCTGCAGCGCTTCTGTCAGGCGGCTATTTTACTTATTAGGCCTATTTTATTGTATCCATATTATAACCATGATATCTGTATATCAGTAGCTCTCTAGCAGTCAGGTAGGAGAAAATGCATTTTGTCAGCTCAGTAATGAGAAATGAGGATAGTTGTAACCCATGTTCTCATTTACATTTGAACTACAAGAGTGCTGGCCGTTTAAAACTGATGATCAAGCTAAGGACGAAAACAGTCCTCCTTGGCTCAACTCACAAAACGTGTTAAGCCTGCAGTGCCAGACCCCTGTTGCAATGTATGCTGCATATTTGATGACACTGGTTTATCTTACTCAATGTGACCTCTGTGGGGGGAAAAGTTTTCATGAATATAAACAGCCCTGGGGTTCGTACCTTGTCTGCTAAGGTGTTTTTGAGATTATCTATAGCACATGACAGATGAGCCCTTGACTCTTACAGCACTCGAGCACAGAACAAAGAGAAGTCACTGTAGTAACCGCAAACAGACCTCGAGATGTGCGAAAGCACTCCAATTTGTTTCTAGGAGCACAGCAGACTGAAAGCTCACATCACTCAGTGCAGTCACACTTTGCTGTCAAATGTCATTTTGCAATGCCATATATTTGCACCTTTAAAAATTTTGGATAAGTAATAATTTACATTAGTATGGTGACAAGGGGTTCATACATTGGCTTTGACAGCTGAGCTATTTTAAGGAGCTTTACAAATCAGTGAATTGGAGATGAGGGGTGAAACTCACCTTAGACATAAATAAGCCCAAGTTTTCTGACTTTGCTAGAGTTCAGCAAGATTTTTGCAGCGAGGCATGGCGAAGGCCACATGCTGCTGACCCTGTTGTTAGCCATGAGGCAAGAACCACCAGAAAACCTTGGCTTAGGTTTTAGACACCACGTCACGTAGCTTCTGCCGGCTTGACTCAGGTGTCTGACGCTGAGCTCACCAGTAAGCACTGAGACACCCTCTAAGTACCCAGGGACAGTGAAATCCCAATGGGCACAGCAGATGGGATGCCCAGCAGCTGACAGAAGATGCAAGGTGGGGGAGCATCAGAAAAGGGAGTGTGGGGAGGATTAGGCAACAGCTGAGCAACAGTTGTCAGAATTGTTATATAGGATTTAGGGACGGACATTTTCACACTCCAACTTCCACTCCAATCTCCTCTTTTTAAATCTGTTTTTCACAGCTTGATGCACAACAAAAATATTTTCTCCTCAGCTATAGAACGTGGTTCAGGAAACGTGGTTCAGGACAACAGGATTATGCTCTACTTTCTAAACAAGACTTCAGAAACACTAGTCTATCAGCAAAGCTACCAGTAAGAAAGAGAAACACAAAAGAGTTTTTTAATTGAAATATCATGTTGATGAAATAGGACAAATTAATTGCATTTTGTGCTTTCAGTAACAAAGCATATCCTGCACAGTGGAGGGCAGATTTTGGCTTTTGTCACAAGGTCATTCTTACAGCTGTCATAAGAAAGATTTTCAATCTATAGTCAGCAATCCTGTACATAGAGTGCTGGAGAGTAAAGTCAAAGCTTGTGGGTTAAACGGGTGGAGCAGAGAATCTTTCTGTTACCGCTTTCTCCTCCTGTTTCCATGTGGTTGCTGATCACGTCAGTGACTTGTTATGTCTCCCAAGAGAGAAGCAGTTCTATAAGAGGAGGAATTCTGAATTCCCTATGGAAACTCAAATTTCTAACGTGCAATGTAAATACAGCCAGTGCTAGCCAGTTTGTGTTTATAACATATTAACCAAGTGCAGTATCACCTCCCCAGTGGGGAACCCAGAAAAGTCTGAGTGCTCAGACTCTTATGAGCTTTCTCTAAAGCTCTCTATCTAATGCTGAACACATGCAAATCTTTCCAATATGAAATATGACTTCTTCCCTTTCAAACGTTTTCCCCTCAGGTTTCCTAATGTGAAGGTTTGCTTTCTTTGATGAGAATAGAGCCTACACAATTAAACATGTTTCTAACACAATTTACTTCTGTAACCCAAGGGATAGGAAAGCACTCAGGAAAACAGGTTAGGAGGGCTATTTAAGGGGTTTGGTTTTTTAAGAGATTTTTTTAATATTTTCTAGGTTTAGAAGGAAATTTTAGCCAATGCCAGAAGAGATTAAATAAAGGCAATACTGTGGGAATGGAAATAAAAGCAGTGTTGCACTGTCAAACCGTGCACCTTGGAGAGCCAATTTCAGTTCATTGTTTTGCCACAGACTTATGTGACCTTTGGGAAGTTACTTAATGCAAAGGCACCTCATTAACCAATTTGTAAAGAGGGAAAAATGACATTTTTTCTCTCTAACAATCTTAGCTGTTCATTTGAAGTTGCAAAGTACTACTCCTTACGAAAGGTTCCATTCAAGATGTGATTATCTATATATACTCCTTAGTGCTTAGCTTGTAAACTCTTCAGGATAGTCTCTGAATACAAGAATACCTAGAACCAAACTTATTTGTCATTTTTACCTGCGGCTACAGAAATGTGAAATAACTAAAGGTTTCCATAGTCAGAGCCTAGACCATTGTAGTTGTTTTGTGAACACATAATTTTTGAGTCTTGCTACAGCAGGCTCTCTCAAGATTTTTGAATATCTTTGAACATAATGAGTTTTATTCAAAGTAGGTGTATTTCAAAAATGTGTTTGACATGGGCTCATTTTCATTTTTTCCACATATTTCCATCCCATAAATTACACCCTTCTCAGAAATATGTATCCTATAGTAGGAATAAAACCACATGTGGCTCTACTTCAATATGCATTACCTAATGGGAACTGACATGACCAGCAAAATCTGAATCCTCTCTGGCTCCCTGCAATCTTAAGGGGTTACCTCAGTTTCATCCTCCATCTTTTTAGATTTCCATTAGGTCTTATTTCTTATTCCTGTATACTTCCTGAACCAAAAAGTTTGTAAAGATTTACAAAACTCAGCCTGCCCTCTGTGGGACTTCCATCCTCGGTTACGTCAGTAGGCGTCACATCCCAGTGGTTCTTGGTTTTACACCAGGAGCATCTCAACAGGAAGGTGATGAGCTGCTGTAAACAGTGAGACACAAAAGTGAAAGCTAACCCTGAGAAACACATCATGAGTAAAATGAGAGCATGATGGGAGGAGAAAGAAAAGGAAATAAAGGTCCGTGGGAAGCTATGATGTTGAAAACAGACTTATAAGAGTGTCAAGCATACGCCAAGGAGAGATCAAAGACAGTGCTGAGCAGTCCTGGAATGAAGTACTGAAAAAGCCAAGATATAGCAGGTAGAAGTAGTAGTGGTAGCAAGCCAGTCAGGAGCACAAAGAGAGAGGTGTTGATTCTGAATTGGAAAAAAGCTTTGGGTCTGCATCAGCTTTGGGATCACTCTTTGACGGACTTGGCCTCCCTTTTTTCCTTTAGGTTTTGCAGTTCATGATTCACTGGTACATTTCAGGATTGTATTGTAATATGTGGATCACAGGTGAAAAGCAAATACTCTGTGAAGCTGGAGAGGTTCATTAAAGCGGTTGTTGTTGGTGAATCATCTTCTTCTGTGTCACTTATGGTGGTCTGAAGGTACAAAATTTGATTGCATCTCACCTGCACTTAGCACCAAGACAGAACAAGCTATGCCTAGACCATGCAACAGAGAATCCCAATACCAAAGAGGAACAAGCATTAGCAATCACAATAGCAGTAACAAGTAGCCTAGAGGCTTAACACAGATAATAGGAAGCTCAAAGAACAACAGATATCCTTCCTCTGCACGAACAAGGCTGTTTTTAACGCTCTGCAAACTAACAGTGCTATTCTATCCATTCATTTTGACAGAATTATATTGGTTTTATGAAGGTGTATCTGAGAAAAGAATTAGGCTTGTTGTCCACCTGGGAATGATTCATGGTATATTTATGAAGGATCAAAACACACATACTAAGAAAAAAAGGGGAAAAAAAAAGAAAAAAGAAAGAAACAAAAAAGGAAAAAGAACCACTCAAGAATGGAAACAGTTATCTGGAAAAGCAGTAGTTTGGGCACATACACAAAAGATCGGGAGCAAGCTTCTGCTTCCTGAGGTACTTCCTCTGGTGATTTGGCTATGAACCTCTTCCGTCTTTTAATCCATTGCTCCTGAAATTTTACAAACAGCGGTTTTCCCTTCAAAGTGTTTTGTAATTTGTACCAACTACCTTCCTTGTAAAGTTACTCAAGTGTTTTCTCCCCATCGGTATCTTCTGTCCCTTGAAGTGGTAGCTGGGGCCGGAAAAGGAGCCCCCTCCTGCCCTGAGATCTCCTATCTATTGCAACGTGAAGCTTTCTTTCCTTGATTCAAACTACAGAGCTGCATATTTTACATACCAGGCACCATGTATATACCAAAGCTTTATAAATAGTTTTTCAATAGCGTGCCACGTTTTAAAAGTCATGATATTAAGTGAATGTATTCTCCATGGACAAATTCAATGAAATTAAACTTCCATCTTTACTCCCCCCCTCAAGTCTTTTATTTTTATCATTGATGACTTTCAGACAAATAACCTTGCCACTATTTCAGCAAGGGAAACCCTAAAAAACAGGAGGGCTGTGAAACACTGTGTGCTTCATAACCAGAAATAATTCATCTCTGAAGTACATGAGAATTTTCCATTTTTCCAGCCTAATGGAAAATTTGCTGGCAGAAGAGAGCATTTGTAAGTGATTACATAGTTACATGCACAAGTGATTTTATGTTACACACACGTACGCATACATGTGTGTGTGTTGCAAGTACATACACATATGCAGTAGCATATGGCCGGAACCTCATTTGCTATAAATAACTAACTTCAATAGAATTGCACTGACTTACGTTATCTGCAGATCTCGTCTCATGTATGTGTCTTTATATACACTTACATTTCAAAGTGAAAAGCATTCTGTATTCTAGAATTATTTTAGACCAGTTGGGTGAAATCTCAGTCTGGAATAACAGGAATTTTGCTGTAGACTTAATACAGCATTTTATTCGCTCTACTTTTTCTGTAAATCATTTAATCTAGTGAAGTATTTATACTACCGTAACACTTTAAAAACTTGATGAAAAATATTATGTAAATGAAGATGACCTAGTAGGTTAAACATTGATATTCTGTGCTTCAGAAAGGTCACATTGCCTAGCCAAATTTTCAGGAACTGAGAACTGCATTGTGTTTCATGCATTGTTGATAAAGTAACCAAAAGGAGGTGCAAAACTACTATTTTTTACATGGCTTTTAAACACAGTGAGATAATCAGTGCTTTACAATAGCAGCGTATTCACTTTGATAGAAAGTGATTATTTCAAGTTATGGCTAATGGCCAGTCCATTTTCTCCACTTGAAACAAGAACTAATAGTTGTTTCACCAGTGAGTGATTATTATTCAGCCCAGTGGAACAGTGAAAAAAAAAAGGAGGAAAAAAATGTTTTTTTTAAATTCTAATCACAAGCACTGCTTGTCTATTACGCACAGTCTTATACTCAGGTAAGTCGGTCATCATTCCACAGAACTAATTAGAGCTGCAAAAACCTGGGCAAGTGTTATAAAAATTTTTCTACAAATCTTTGTTGTTTTCTGTTCAGAAACAAATGTGGGTATGTTTGCTGGTGGAAAAGTTGGAGGAAAACAGTGAATTAAATGAAAACTGAACAATGTCCATGGAAAAAGAATTCTGAACGTGTTTAAACCAGAAGCCTGATTTTAAGGCTGTAGTTCAATACACACTCCAAAAACAGTCCCTATCTTTCTCCCCTCTGCCCCTGTTCTGCCCTTGTTGTTGCTCTTACACTAATCCCTACATTGTCCTGGTAGAACATTTGCAAAGTAACAAGGTTGGGAGTCTGATCCAACTGAAAATATAGCTAAACAGAGGGGGGGTAAGAGACCATTTTTAGCTGAGCAGTTTCTCAATATGACTCACTATGAGGCTGAGCAGTTAGTTGTGCTGGCACAATACAGAAGCAGGGCACATGATGAACAAGTATTAGGGAGAAGGGATAGGACTGGACTGCTGTTTGGTGATAATGATGATTCAAATGAGTATCAAGTTACGACTAGAGAGTTGTTCTCTTTCTATCAACAAAAATACATGCCATTGGCATTCAGCATAACCATTTTCACAGCTAACTAATCATAACTGAAAACTGAAATATCATTAGCAATCTTGTTGAGATCAGGCAGTAGCAGTAATTCCCAAACTGTGATCCAGGGGTCTCAGGCAGATCAAGAGAAGTCACTTAGGATTTACAGAGAACTGTTTTATCTTTTTTCCCCATAAAGCATTCAGTTAAACCACTGCTGTTACCCATATAGAATACAAATGTTATCAGGAGTGCTGGTAACCTGCCCTCCAGGAGTCAAGTATGTAGGGCTCATAGATTACTCTCTGGCAGATTTAGTAGAAAGACCTCAAGACACTGGTGCTGTCTGCCCTGTCACACTGCCAGACATTTTTTCTTCCATGTACAGGTGAAAGAGTACAATATGCGCTTGTAGTGAAGCTACTCCTGCTGAAGATCTGGTATATTAACTTCAAATGGACCACAAACTTGAGCTTCTACTAATACGATCAGCAAGCACACATATCTGCTATTTCAATGATAACATCCATTGCAGGTCTGACAGCCTTCACCAGAAGAACAAGTTAGACTGCTGCTGATGGTATCATCTTGAGTGTGCCAATGTTATCTATCCAATCCTTGTGGCAGTTAAGAAGAGAACTGTAACATGAAAGAAAGATGTTTTCAGTTAGAGTCAATTAAAAAAAGAAGTATTTCACAGAAGTGGCAAAGGAAGAAATCTGTGATTTTCTCACTCCCACTTACATAGAATTATTTGTATGAATAGCCCCAGTGCAATAAAAGTTACTGCTTGGCTGGTTAAAGGAATAGATACAATTCAAATAATTTCACATTACAAGTCCTTTTAAGAAAAATAAGGATTTGGTCAAAACAGCTCTTCAAAGGGAAAGCCTATTCAGTCAAATATGCTAGGTATTTTTC
>Ga0065711_1035234_pt1 | contig 22598 bp, 15 predicted proteins | sample Hoacrofraction12_FD_59098 | JGI IMG/M metagenome (GOLD analysis project Ga0065711, IMG submission 59098) | Hoatzin crop microbial communities from Cojedes, Venezuela - Epithelial fraction 12 v2 (version 2) | ecosystem: Host-associated > Birds > Digestive system > Esophagus > Crop | place... | reverse complement strand
CCTGGCACGCCAAGCCTGGGCTCATCCCTAGTGAGCTGGGCGATGTCCCCTTCCCCCTTCGAACCTAGTTTAAAGCCCTCTCAATGAGCCCTGCCAGCTCGTGGCCAAGAATCCTTTTTCCCCTTTGAGATATCTGCACTCCGCCTGTCGCCAGCAGGCCCATTGCTGTGTATACCTCCCCGTGATCAAAGAAGCCAAAATTTGATATATGGCACCAGTCCCTGAGCCATTTGTTAACCAGGTCAGTTTTCTTGCCCCTTTCAGTGCTGTTCCCTGCCACTGATGGAATGGAGGAAAACACCACCTGCACCCCTGATGCCTCAACCAGTCACCCCAGTGCCCTGAAGTCCCTTTTGATGGCCTTCCATGCCTGTCTAGTACACGTTAAACAAAATAGTTTAACCACCTATCAAATGCAAAAACTGAATTGTTTTCCAGAGGAAATAATGAACAGATTAAAAAAAAAAAAATAAAAACACACCAAAAAATACAACAAAACAACACTGTAACTAAAATATCACTATCCAAATAATCCATATTCCTGTTTTTTTTTCAGCAATGAAACAATAAAAGCATTGTTTTGTAAGGAAATGCTAGTAGCTGTAACATGAATTGTCAGAAATTATTCTCTGTGCAGAACTCTCTTCTTTTAAAATTTTCAGGTAGGCTAGAGCAATGTTTGACTGATTGGATGCATGTCTAACAGTAACATTTGACTTAAAGCTTTATGCTGATTCATTTCTAAATTAGAAAATACCTTGTCCTCCCACTCTGTAGGGACATTAAGTTTTTAAAAAGTATATTAACATGAAAGTTTTGCCTGCGAAATATAAAATGTAAGTTATCTTCCTCTAGCCTTGTCATGTTCATAACATCCTACTAGAAGAATGTGAATAGATATGCTTTGCAGTACGTCAAGAAGAACAACTTAGTTTTGTCTTATCTCAAGAAATTAATTCAAATTGAAACTGAAAAAAACACCTTTTCTAGGCCTCATTTCTTCAAACCTTCATGCAATCTGAAGAATGCCTGATTCTGACAATTCCATGAACCAAGTAAATATAAAGCTGACATCTACATTTACATAAGTCAGTGTCAATATGGATCTGTGAGAAATAAGTTTTACATGCAGCTAAAGATCTGATAATGAAAGGTTGCTAAGTGTTCTTAGACACCTGAATTAATTTGTAACTTTCTAAATGTCAACAGTGTCACTGTCTTTCTGTGTTCAGATAGACGTAAGTATGATCTTTGTCATACTAGGTTGGAGGTGCTCGTTAACTTATAGATACAAGTGATAAGTAGGTAGTCTATGCTGGTTTGCCTTAAATTTCTAAGCAAAGTTACTTCATTGTACCATCATAAAGGTTATTTGCAGTTATTGAGCTCTGAGTTCATGCTTTCACCAAGGTGCGAAACTGAAAGGAATGGCTACAGTTCCCCTGAGCAAAACATGGAAAATCAGAGCTACAATTTGAAACACAGCAACATTCCCCTAGTATAATACTATACTGAAAGAAAAGAAGAATGTCTGCATCACAATAACCAGGTGTGATGGGACCACATACAAACTCTGTCGTGTCTTCAAAAAACAATTTTCAAGTATGATAAATTTCATCTTAGCAGGCAGGTTATTAGGAAAAAGGAATAGCAACTATCACTAGATAAGTACTATTTACTAGTACTAGTGATGACATGCTGTGTTTCTGGAGATCTTTAATGCCTGAAAATGCTTGTAGAGAAAATATTTTGAAACAGTTTGCAATCCACAAGACAGTAATGCACTAAGAGACAAAAGCATAATAATCTAAATTGATGAAAAACAAAGTGGAGTTATATCAGCTGCATATTAACTCTATTCTTCAGCAGTATAGAACAAAAAATCTGATGTGTTATAGGTGAAATATAGAAATGTGGGAGTCTTCTCAGAGGCAAGGATAAAATCTCAGTCTTTGTGCTGTACTTGCCATGTTGGTTGCCTTTTTCAATTCAGATACTAGGCTGCATCAGCAAGGAAAATGAGACTGAATCTTCTCAGAAAAAAAATAGCATGAGATCGTGTAATTCAAATCTGAATTAAGATTTTATAACCTTTGATCATGTATTCCTGACTGATACCTCCATTTTGCAATAGTAATGTTTGTAGTACAATTTTTATGAAGATAGTTTTACAGTATGTCATCTCTTAAGATATGGAGTGGTGAAAAGGAGTGACGATTATCTCATAGAGCTAACCTAGCTTCCAAGTGGCAGTTCGTTATTAGTGAGCTCCCAGCAAGATATAGTTGCTTCTGGCAAATGACGTGAAAAAGAAAAACATTTCCCTGGCTTGATATATGTTCAATTCCATACATTTTATTTTTCAATTTAAAATGTGGTGTATTAAGAATGATGTCTTGATGTAGGAAATCAGGGCATAAATGGATTATACTTTAATTACTACTTCTTTTGATATTTAGAGCAGTAAAGGAGTAAAATAAATCTTTTCTTACCTAGGAAAAAGAATTTGACTGACGTGCTGGTTAGGCTTCGAGCAAGCTGTTCTAGTGGAAGGTGCCCCTGCACATGGCAGGGGGGTGTAACTAGATGATCTTTAAGGTCCCTTTCAACCCAGATCATTCAATGATTATATGATTACTTTGCCACATATGTAAGTTCATCAGTTCCACAGTGGAACTCTGTAAGAGGTTTGTAATGTGAAGATACATCAGCTTCCTGCTGGTGTCAGGTTATCCCTGGACTGAGGCTGACCAACAAGATGCTGGAACTGCAACTGTAAAGATCCAACAGCCCCAAATTTTCATGTGCAGGAGTATTTTCCTCAGCCCTTTGTTCTGTTGCAAACATGCAAGCTATATTTTAAAAAACAGAGCTATTACACTGCATTTTTTTGAAGTGTGTTATATCATTTGTTGCCAGTGTAGTGCCTGACACCTGCATGTGATAATTTCAAGCATAAAAATATGTCTTAGAATCCATCCGTTTTAACTAACCTGAAATACCACTTCATCATCTGATCAAGAATAGTACTTACTACTTATGTAGTGCTTTTCTGTTTTGTAAGACTATACACACAGGATAATTTGGCTGCCAACATATGCAAACTAAATAATATATGAATTTCAATGGATTCTTATTGTATTATAAATAACTCTTGCCCAGGAAAGATTTTTTTCTTATGTTCTGACTACTGAGAATTGTATTTTACCACTGAACAGAAGATTAGCTGTCTGTGGTAGCCATAAATTTAGATTGAAATAGTGTAGAGATGGAGAAGATCTTACCAGTACAGGACTTATCTACTGAACAATACCAGTTTATTCTTGAAGTCAGTTTAAAAACTGCACATAGTGAAGCGTTTAACTCTTCTGGAGAGAGAGCTAATAAGTTTACTCAATATATTAGTTAGAAAAGACTATCTCTATATACAGTTTGAACTTCGTTTATATGAATTAATCCTTTTCTTCTCCATGAGTGGTTTGCTGTTGGTTTTTGTCTATTTCAGTTTTTCCAAAGTCTGCACTGAAATTGGTATCCATTACTATTACCTTATCCCCTTGGTTGTAAATAATAACCTTTTTCTTTCCACCTGACTCTCTCAATTTTAAATGCTTTCTACAGATCTATTCCCACTTGTAATGAGCACAGGACCTCTTGCAGGAACAATTACTACACTAAGAGCAATGTTTGTGTTATGATACTTCCCAATTATTTTTCTAAAAAATTTGATGGACTTTGGTTTCTATCTGATGTGTCAGACTGATTGCATTTTTGAATGCAGCCCTATGGTTAGAACTGTTAAATGCATGGATCTACCTCACTAGACAGAATCGCATTTAGAGCTGGAAGGCTATTAATCACTATTTAGTCTTTGCTATTTCAAAATCAGACAAGCTCTATAATGCCAAAAATACTGCATAGCTTTGAGTGAGAAAGTCTAAATTTGAGTTATTGCATGCGTGCTGCAGAAGGTTGTATTTCTGCTGCTAAACCTCTTCCTGCCTCTCTACATTCTCTCACATAAGGAAGATTCCTACCATGTATTTTATGCACCTAATTTAGATGCAATTTAGAGTACAATCTAAGATCCTAAATTCCCAGCAAGGTCAATGGAACTACGCAGGCTCCTCCAGAGAGCAATTCAGGAAAGGTAAATTCTTAAATTTTAAAGCTAGATGATGTGAATGCCGCCAGCTGTGTATTCCTAAATTTCGAGGACAGCATGTACCAAATTTATTTCAGAGGTGCCTTTAGGACTTACTTGAAGCCTGTGAAAAACAGAAGGCAAACACCCAGGGAGCTCTGAATGAGCCATGCAATTTCAAAGGAACGATAATGAGTCAGAGATGCTTTTTACCTACACTGTACCTGCGTGAATGCAATTCAGGACAGCTATGGATGAAAATAGGTATCACTTTACGTTACCCACTGGTCTGTGTAGAATCAATTTATGATTTCAGGCCAGCTGAGTACACTAATTCCTGTGTCTCAGGAAGGGATTTGTCAAATCCTTTTTATTTGTCTCAAAAGAAAGCTAAAACCAAAAACCAATGACTGTAGTTAATGAGTCCAAGGCTAAACAGAAGACCTAAGTCTTCAGGTAGTTAGCATTACATGTATTTTTTCTTAGTCACACAAGGATAAATATGAATCATTTGAGAATATTTTTTTCAATTTCACTTAGTTACTCACACTGCTGATATTTCATATCTCTTCCCTTTTTTTCCTTCCAAGAATAGTTGCATGTATAAGTCATAAAACATGCGTTTGTGTGCATGCCTTGTGTGTGTGAGTGACCATACATACATGTAGGGCACAGACCAAAGCGGAAGTATTTGCGAGTTTGATTAACTCCATCTCTAGTGTTGTTGGCATTTTATCATGGACTAAAGTGTTTTCCTGAACAGATATTTTTTTCCCGAGTTTTTATGACTTTCAGTTGCAAAACTATGCATAAACAAGTCAACGAGATACTTCAAAATCTAAACTTAAATATAATCTACTCCTTTGCATTTTTTTTGATTTTTGGCGTATTTTATTTCCAAAAAAAAAGAATTCCACATCTTAAGTAATTTTATCGTATATATAATTCTCTACATTTGTCAGTGTGAAAAAATGTTGCTGCTGACTGTGCTTGTGTAAAAATATCAGATCCTGTAATTGTTAACTCGTAGGTGAACTGCAATATGATATTGTGATATTGGCTTATATTTCAAATTCTTATTAAACTAAAATAATTATCTGTTATCTTGCTTTCCAGAAGTTTTAGAATAAAAGTACTGAACCAACCTTGAACCATGTGAACAATTTCCTTAGTTATTGAGAGCACATTTAATTAAAAAATCCACTATCAGTCTTTCTTTTAATCTAATTTTGCTTGATGGGAAAATTACATACATTTCATGTTATTGCAGTGCGCTATAGTTCTTGTTGGAATATTTAATCTAAATGAGTCAAAATTTCCCAGAAAAATCATTAAATCCACTAGCTGGAATGATCTGTAAATGAAATGACTCACAGAAGAAGTCCAGCAACTTGTTAAATCCCCATTTAAGAGAAAGTGCATAATATTTTGCATTTTGCATTATGCCAGTTGGTACATCTCAGCTATATTTCTTGAGATTTCATGTGGTTCCCTGTGTTTGGCTTCAATGCAGCAACTGCTTTTCAATTCTTCACTATTCAGGTCTAGAAAAATTCAAAAAAAACAAATGTAATCTGTTTTGTATAAATACAGCTTCTCTTTTCCCATTTTGAATGTTTCATAGATTTACTTTCGCAAAATCTGCAGTTGTCCCAGTGTCTAAATAATTAAGTCCATACAGAATTGTTTTCTTTAGGAGAAGAAATTCTAATTAAAACTGAGGTATGTCTCTGGTCTAGTACATGGCTTATCTAGGCCATAGATTAGCCAGACCATGAACTTGTTACTCCTCGTAGTACAGTTGGGGAGGGAGAGATAATACAGCAGTAGAGAGAATCAATTAAGGAACTGCTCAAATAAACTGAACTACTATCTGTGATTTGACTGGATAAGTCTGAGCTGGTGGCATATGTCACTGTGAGGCTACTTTCTACCATGCTTGAACGGTGGGAACTGCAATTACTGGGGAAAAAAAAAAATAAAATTAGAACACCAGATTTCCGAAGAAGGCAAGAGGCTAGCTATTTCTCTTCGGTCCCTGGAAAAAATGAGGGAGCAAGTATTAGGAACTAAGTCCATCTCCAGGAATAGGAAAAACAAGAAAATGATTGGGACCAGACAGAATGAACAATCAAAAGCAAACCTCTGTAACCTTACTGCTTTTTCCAATGACTGTCTTATCGAATGTAGGTTTCAGTAGATTTGAGCAGCAGATTTTTTTTCGCTTTGTGTTGTAGCAAAATTTTTGAAACGGTCTCCCATAGTATCCTTGTAGCCTGACTGAGAATACAGGGACTGAATGGGGTACTACAAAATGGGTGGAGAACTAATTGAACCAACAGTCTCTGAGGGTAGTGTTTCATGATTCAAATGAGGATGAATACTGAGGCCAGTACTATCCAACTACTGTCAGTGACTTGGATAACAGATTGGGATGCAGCCTCAGCAAGTATGAGGATGACACCAAATGACTGGAGAACAGTTGATGTGCTGGGTTGCAGTATTGCTAGACAGAGAGACCTCAAGAATTCGGAGGAGTGGGCCTACAGCAAGCTCAGAAAGTTCAACAGACAGATACGGAATCCTGCACTCTTCGTAGAATAATGCCATTCACGAGTACTGGCTTGGAACTGAGTATAAAGAAGCTTTACAGAAAGCAACCTAGATGACCTAATGGAGAAGCTGAACAAGAGTTGAAAGTGTGGCCTTGCAGTAAAGAAGATCATAGGCTGGACTGCAAGAGCTGCAATGTGGTTGGCGTGTCAGGTTTATTATCTGCTTTTCACCACTCGTGGAGAAATGTATGTAGTTTTTGTGTCCTCCACCATACAAGAAAGATACTGGAAACTGAAGCAAGTCTCAGGGAAGGGTCCATTAAGCGACTAGGAACTGGAGTATGTGAAAAGCAAGGAGAGGCTGAGTGAGGCTGGAGAAAAGAGAATGGTAAAGGGGATCACATTACTATTTTGGATTGAGAACAGTGAAGTAAATTATTCCATGAGACATCTGAAGGAGAAACATATGCTTTCAGTGTCCTTGTTACTCTCTGTTACCATATTCCCTGTCAGGGGAAGAGTAGCTGTATACGAAGTTGGATGTGAAAAGCTGATATTCATACTTTCTTCCGCAAATTTACAGAACAATATCCCATCTCCTAAAAGACATCAGCAATCCTACAATTAAGATTGTTATAATAATCCTATATGTATGAAAAAAGAAATCGAGTGTTTTTCCCTTCTAGTGTTTCAGAAGAGCCATTAAGTGTAAATGAAACATACTCTCTAGCATCATTAAAAAGGCTTTAGTAGAACGGAGATTCAATCCCAAACAAGCTAAGTTACAAGCAAGCCTAATGTTGATGGATACAGCCTATGTGAAACAGAACATCACACACTCCCCCATTCTAGCAGCGGTCATGAGCCTCAGGTCCCTGTCCTCATGTCCTAACATGAGGGCTGAACATCGTTTCAGATGAAATTATTACCAGTTGTAATTAGTCAGTGTCACAAAAAAAATGACCTTTTTTCTTCTCTTTAATCAGTAAAGAGAAATAGTTTCACGCTCAGCAGCTCTGTTTTCAAACAGAATGCAGAATCTAGGGAGAATAAAATCATTACTTGCCTGCCTTAGTGCCAAAAGTGCTATTGCCCTGGACTAATGTCTTCCGTATTGTTTAACAGCAGCTGCTATAACTGAGGAGGAAACAGTGCTGGTAGACATTCTTTCCTTTCCATGCCTTTGTAGAGCTGGAGGAGGTGACTATTTCAAGTGTACTGACCAATATAGCAATATAAAGAAGAGTTTATTATAATTTTGGCATGAATATGAATTTATGAGCACAGAAAAGGCATTAATATATCAGTTTAGCTAAGAATCAGTTGAAGATTAAAGTTTATTTTTTTTAAAGAGTAAACTCAAATAAAAACACTTTTTATGATTCATTACTAAGAGCCAATAATAAGTAAACATGAATTTAGTTGTACAAAATGGAGCTGAATGTTAGGAAATATTTGAACATAACAAAATATACTTAGCTGGAGATAATTTTTTTTTCAAGAAGTCTGTGTAGAAAGCTGCTTTCTATATTGCAGTCTTTAAGTTAGACTGGAAAAAATTCTGTGAAACATAAACATAAGTATAAATATAAGTATAAACATAAATACAAGTATAAATATAAATATAGGCCTAAATGCAAATGAGCTAATATAGCTAAGTGGGACATATATACATATATGCAATATCTTGGTGTTTCTTCTCTTGAAGGCAATAGACTGACTGTGAGACCACAGAATTTACTTATGTTTTCTTTATTTTTTAAAAAATTAGGTGGGTTTTTTTTTAATTTGATTAGTCTTAGGATCTGTCAACTAATATCTGAAGACCTACTAGTGAGAAATCAGTTATTTGTTGGATGCATGTAATAGCAAGGGCTATGTTTGTTCTAAGAAGATAACAACACCAGGACTTGCAAATGAGCATGAAACTTTAGCATCTCTCCTGTTAAATCATTAGAACAATATCTAGACATGTTTTTGGCTAAGATTCTCCAAGACAGTTTCCAAGAATGGTTCACGTTACCTTGAACCAGTATTGAACATGGTAGGCACCTTGCTAGCAGCTGTGCTGGTCTGGAGGGCAAGAGATTTTCGTTTAGTGGATATGCTTTGTGCTGGTTGGCCCCTGCCAGAGAATGGTAGCAACTATGTTTAATTTATTGTTAGACATCTACTTACAAAGTCCGAAGCAAATCATGAATAAGAGAAATCAGAACTCTATAATGAAATAATAGTATGGGTCTGAGAGCTATAGACCTTTTAATTCACACCTCTCTGAGGAAAAAGGCAACCTTACTAAGGGAAAGTGGAAAAAAATATCCATGCTATATTTGTCAGTTTTCTAGCAATTAAAAGGAATGATTTGTAATTTCAGAAATTTGCTATTTATGTTTCTTCTTTACATTCTTCTGACAAATTTGTCATTTCTACAACAGAATCTGCAGCAATTATACATATGAAAGTTTAAACTATTTGAACATCACTTCACCCTAAAGAAACAAGAATAGATATCACCTGTAGTTTTTACACCTCAGAACTTTTTCTGTACAGTGTGGTATTTGACTCTAATATATTGTTTATTGAAAGCAAGGATGAAATTTTGTTTTACTATGAGCATTCTTGTAAATGTTGGCAAGGTTTGTAAGAATATATGTTTCTAATGGGTTGTTCTTTTATTGTAGCTGGTCACTGTGGTTCTCCGGATCCAATTGTAAATGGTCATATTAGTGGAGATGGTTTCAGTTATCGTGATACCGTAGTCTACCAGTGTAACCCTGGCTTTCGACTTGTTGGTACATCTGTCAGAATTTGCCTACAGGATCATAGGTGGTCTGGACAAACTCCTGTCTGTGTCCGTAAGTACCGTTAATTTTTGACTGAACTATTACTAGTATTTTAAATAGCGTTGAACATTAACCTTGGATTGGATGTTTGTAAGTGTTTGAATGAGGTGCTCAGACCAGATATTTATTGGACCTATTTTCAGTTACAAGGGTTATTATGATAATCTAATCCAGTTTCTAGCCTAGAACAGACTGAATAAATATATCCAGTAATTTCTGATTTCTGTTGTTTCAGAAACAGAATGACAGGTATTCAAGTGGGTTGAACAGCAGGGTGCAACTGTATAACTTCATTTATCTCTTTCTGTCTTTCTCCAGGCATAATTTCTATGTCAAGCGTGGGCTTACTGAGCCTCTCCCCTATTTTTTCACCAGGAATACCAATATCCCGTGGTCTATTTTCATTGTTTGGTGGGTAAAGATGGAATATTGTTCATCTGTGCAGTTTTGATGATGACTGCCCATTTTTCCAAATTGGCCTCCTAATATTTACCTATACATGTCCAGGAATGATATGGAATTACATCACATCTGTTAGAAAAAAAAGTTAACTTTTTTTATATCCTATAGTAGGATTTTTTTTACTATTAATTCACCTGCTTTTGAATATCCCATGATTAATTGCTGGAATTGTTGAGTCTTTTCTGCTCTAATTCCTTCCTCATTTGCGTGGCAGGTTTTCTGACATTTTCTGAACCATCAGCCATTTAATCAGAGTCAAGTCTGATTTCTCTGCTTTTTGTTTTACCACTTTTTTGTGTAGTTTTTTTATTATTCTTTTTTGGTCTTAGTAAGGCTCCCCATTTATATACAATTTTTGTTATTTTTAATGGAGCATTTATATAAATTACTTCAATTTTTTAATTTTTTAAGTTGTCTGCAATTCAGGCAGAAGTATTTTTGTGTATACAGAGATAGTCACTGAGATGATCAGCTTTTCTAATCAACCCATGTTAGTATCTTTTTTTCATTTCTGAGAAAATATTTTAGTGGTGAGTCATTAGATTTCAAAATGTTCACTGTTTTCTTTCTCAGTGGTAAAATGAAAATTTCTACCTGTATACAGCTGCAGGAAATATCTGCCAAATGTCATTGTACTTTTGAAATCCTATTTATATCTTCAAGTGATTTATATTCATCAAAGGAGAAATGCCACCAGCTAACATTATTGCTTTTAGTTGATTAATTTTACCGTGCAGTGAATAAAATCCCTTCAAAAGAAAGGGGCAAAGCTGAAGGGGTGTGGGAGGCTGTTTCTTCATAAACTGGTGTTATCATTACTGTTGCGAGAAGAACTGGCAGCAATTTCTGTCATTATATGTTGCCTAATACTTTCCATTACAGCATGGTTTTCTTTTGCGTATAAGTCTGCCAGACTAAAGATCCATACAAGATGATTTTTTTTATGTCAGCATCCAAGCTTCAGATTTTTTTCCTACTTTTATCTATTTATTTATTTATTTATTAAAAATTCTTGTAAAAATGACTCTGTTATTTCTGAGAAGGAAAGTGAAAACATACTGTTTACTAGTGCTAGAAATGTGCTCCCTAATGGGATACTGAAATGGTCTTCTGACTGAGCAGTGTGGATCAGGAACTAGAAATATGTCACAGGTACCGTAAAAAAGCTGTGGGCTGTGCCCCTGCAAATTTACCACGAATTGGTCTGTATTTTGTGAGATTTTTAGAGAAGATCACGCATTGTTCTATATTTCTAATGGACTTTGAAAGTAATTTCAGAGTTGTAAGCAGCAGACATTGTAATGTTCTAAATATATTATCTAAAGAATTACTCAGAGTACTCCACCCACAACCACTTCTGCTTCTTAGTTTCGTATGAAAGTCAGCCTCCTTCATCTTGCACAATTTTTAACACACAATTGTTTTCCTGTCCTTTTATTGGGTCACCAGTTGGACCACACTTTAGCCAAACATTTTCACTTGATGATTGTTGAGAGTTAACATCAAATGTAAAGATGTCTGATTAGTTTGTTTTGACTAACAGCACAACAAAAATCAGGAGACTAACCTTCTTAACTGAAAGTATATACTATATTAATAATGACAAAAATAGGCTTAGTGGTGTAACTGGGTGCTCAGACTGGATTTTTCTTTTTTGTCCAAGTACTGTCCGTACTACCGTTATTTCTTCTGTGTTATGTATTTTCGGTGGTGAGGTGGAAGTTTCCAGGGTCTAAGAAAGATACTGCATTAAAGACTGGAGTATATATTTGAGAGTTATATTACATTGTGTTGATCACTTTGCAATATAATAGGCAAATGTGCAATTCCTTAGTGAGTACTGATTTCAGACATGCCAAGTGGATCTATTTTCCTATGACATATTTAGGACAAAATAGGTATGTGGATACACATGCATATGTGTGCATGCACGATTAGGGCAGTTATTTATGTTAGGATGAAGAAGGGAATTTGTAATTCACCATTTAGATGACATAAAAACAACAGTAGTAACCTTTATTTGAAATGTCTTGAATACTGCTTAGGTAAACAATATTTAAATAATTGTGTAAAAGCCTAGTGGTGATTCAAAACACTAAAATGACAAAATTATCTACTTTGCGCTTTATTTTTAAAAAAGAGATGCTTTTAAATACTTGCTACTGTGCGAATCCAACTAATGCAGTGTTGACCAGTCAACAGGTCAATAATATCTTGTAACTGTAATGGAGCAGTGGCAGAAGTAGATGCAGTGATTAAGATCTCAGCGTCCGAGATCTTTAGTTTCTGGAAGGTGTTAAAAAGCCAGCAACCTGTCAAGAGTAATGAGGTCTAAACAGGAATTGGCTGACTAAGGTATGCTTTTGTTGAAAAGGGCAACTGAACTGAATTATCCTTCATTATCAGAGTTTTTACATGGGACCTAAATATTAGGTTGTTAAAACCTATGGCATATAATTTGTTCAGGAAGCTGCAGAAAGTTTGAGGTCATAGCATGTTTTTAATTTGATACGTTTTTATGTAAGAATTATGTTAACTGATTTAGTATGAACCTGGAAGTTGCTTTATTTGTTGAATTTCATCACCTGTAACAGTTTCAAAATTTAACAACAGAGCTAGATAAAATTGATCCTGTGCATGTATTAAGATTTTATTCTGATGTTTAGGAGTTCATCTTCAAATGCTGAAAATGAGAAGATGCAGAAAGGATTCAAGTGATTTAAATAGATTTATTTACACAATTTAAGGGCTAAATACATAAGTCTGTATACATGAAGGTATCCTATTTAAATTCCAAAGTTCAGGTACTATTGAAAATACTGTTTTACGGTTGAATTTCAGGATAAAATAAAGAGAAACACATTTAAATTATTTTTCACTTGTCTCTTCAATTAAAAATGAAAACCAAACCACAGAGGAATAAAACAAAAGAGAAACCTATGTAGAGGATATTTATTCGAGTACATCACCAGCACAATGTTGAGAAGTTTTGTGTGTGTGTGTGTGTATACATTCTGATTTTCTATTATCAGTATGTATGCTTTTCTATATTTTTCTATATTATTTGAATGTCTTGTTTTGAAAGCTAGTGCTTGACCATAATAAGTGCATTTCATAAATGTCACTTAAGCATAATCAACACCCATAATATACATAATGGGAAAGATTTACTCCCAACCATTATTTCTCTATTGCCATAAGAAAATTTGATTAAAAGGATCGCTATTTCAACAAAGCATGTCAAGAACATTGGAATAGGAATGCTTCAGAACTCCAGAATGCTCTGAAGCAGTACATCAGATTCAATTTGGTCCTACTACATTTTGATCCTTGCAGGGAATTTTTTTTTTTACTTGCATTAGTAGGAAATATAGTGATCTTTCTACATTTTTTAAGGTCTAATACATATCAGATGGGTGTCAAAATGCATATACAAATATAATTATTCATATTAAAACTTTCAACATTAAGTGAAAAGTAGATTCTTAAAGTTTTATTGAAAAACTAAGATTTTTGTCCTGGCAGTTAAGATTTCTGAATAAATATATCCTATTTTTTCTTAAATTTCTTCTATAAATATAAAAGACAAATTCAGAAGGAGAAAGAGCTCCAACCTCCAAGTGATTCCATGGAACAGTAACTTCGAATTAGATGCTAGCCTGCCTATTTTTCTTTTGACAGCAATCACATGTGGACATCCTGGGAATCCAGCTCATGGAATGACTAATGGCACTGAGTTCAATTTAAATGATGTTGTAAATTTTACTTGCAACACTGGATACTTACTTCAGGGTGCTTCTCGAGCACAGTGCCGAAGCAATGGGCAGTGGAGTAGCCCTTTACCCAACTGCCGAGGTAAGAAACTTTCTCATACATTTTCTGCTCTCTAAGGATTTATTTCTGCCATGATTCTTTACTCTGCCTTCAAAATATTGGAATATAATTCAGGAACCTGATCTTTAGGAACTTATTACCACCTTTATTTGAGTTTTTGCATTTCTATATTGGAAAATGGAGTTAGGGAGAAGTATTGGGGAAGCCTAGTCTTTTCAGTATTTTACCTCAAAGTTCTCAGACTGCTATCTCTAGCATTTAATTTATAGACATATAAAGTGTAGTTTGTATCACAAAAGTTATATTGCATGAATAAATCATAGTTGGCCATCTAGACTGAATTAGGTGTACTAGAGTACAGTTTCCATAAATGGTCTGTTGCTCCTATTGAAACATAGTTATGAAAAAGAATATTCTGGCATCAGAACACTATTAATTCTTCTGTATTTCCTAGCAATACTTGAGAGATGTTCCTAACTTTTGTACACATGAAGCCTGACTTTTCTTTACCCAGAAAAAAATGATAAAGCAAGATTTAAATCCGACAGGGTTTTTTTGTGAAGACGTATCTGAACTTGGTTACTGTTATGCTCTGGGTAATATGGAGATGTTTGAGAGATGAGAATGAAGCAAGGGTTTGTGTTATGAAGAAACCTCTGTGTCAAATGTACATATTAGGGAAGGACAAAAAGAAACCGCTTTAAAATAAAGCCCAAAGTTCTCAGACTTCGTTGTATCCTTATCATTTATTTATCCACATGCCAGTACAGTAATTAAGATTAAAAGCAAGACAAGTCTCTCAAGTTACCCTATTTTCACCCTTTCTGTTCATGTCCATTGTTTTTATTTATTTTCTTCAACCTTCAGCTATTGTTGCAGACTATGGAACTAATATAAAATCTTTGATCGATTCCATCAAGATCTTTATCAGACCACTAAAATCTGTTCACTGGTGTATTGTTTTTCTGTTGTATGCCCCAAAATAGCTTGTAGCGGTGTAGTACATGCTTTCTCAATGCTGAATCCAATAAGATGCTGACAATATCGAATGATATTGTGAAATGTTTTCTTCTGAATCACTGAGGCAGATTAAATATCTTCTGGCTATAAAATAGATGCAAATTGTCAGAGATGTGAAAGGCAGGACATGAGGTGAATCATGTAAGATATACTGAAAGATCTCAAAAGTCTGGAGAGAAGTTTTTGAGATACTGTGTACCCTTCAGTGCTCTTTTTGTGAAGGCTCCAGAAGGAAATGTATTTTAATGGCTCAAATTTAAAAATGTTGTTCCTGGTCATATTCCCTTTTCAAAGATGGAATTGACTGAGTTCATTTATAACTTTTAACAATAGCACTACTTTCCAAATGTGTAAACCAAAAACAAATAATAAATGCTTAGTCTCTGAAAAGAACCAGATGATTTTGCCTGGTATGGAACATGCAAAGAAATAGAACGCAAAGATCAGTCAATCAATCGATTGATCAATTGATCTGTCTATACATGTATGCATATATATAGAAAAAAAATATATATTATACCTAAGATAGATTTTTGAGTGTTGAAGTGGATTTGGCAAGGCTGGCAAGATTTTTTTTCTGTGACATAATTTTGCAAACCTTTGCTAAATCATGCATACTCTGAAAGAAATATCACACAAGTCACTAAGATTTTTCCATACACTGATGATCCTTTCAGTTCTTTTGCATGGATTATACCTCATACGTGAATGTTGACTACAAAATTAAAAAGCTAAAAATTACTTTATAAATTAAAATTCATGATTTTTTAAATCATCCGATCTTCCACTATTCAGAATACAAGTCTGGAATACTATTGTCCTCTCTGATTAGACAAGTCCAAGTTAGATAGCTAGTTGACAAGTGGGTTAATAGTAAAGCATATAAAATAATTTATCCAGAAATGCAATGACTAGTAAGCTTTTCTTGAGTATTTTCTTTCACTGGAAAAATGATCACTGAAGTGTTAAATCACTGTAAGTACTATGCTTTTCGTCCTTTGTAACTTGTCTTTAATGTGCTAAAGGAAATTGCAGTCAGCAAAGTTGTGCTAAGGATACTAATATTGAGACTAAAAATTATGTAATAAGTTAAGTTCAGCTATTGGTAGCTTTATTATCTCCACCTGTTTGTTTATTAAAAATCATATTGTATTACGATGGTTGTTACCAAGAATAATAATTATCTTTGGTGATTAGCTCATCATATTGTTTCAGAGATAGCTGATGCAATTTCAAGCTCGGTGTGTGTGGAATTAGATTTTTATTCTCATTAAAACAATACAGAGATGGCAATTCCCTCAGTCACTACTCTCAGAATTTGTTCAAGTGAATTAATTAGTGTAACAACGTAATTATTGGAACAGAGAAACAGGAATTAGAAAACTGTTCCTATTTAGGCTTGTGTACTTTTGTTTTTCCCTTTTATATGGTTTTATATTGCCAGAATTCAATGAACAAACTCTTCTATCTCATCTGTGAGGAATTTAAGTAAGGTTTTATTTAGTGAAAATGTACATTTTTTCATGTATGCTATAGATGCAGTCCATATCTGCTCTCTTTGACTTACAGAGGCAGAGATTGCTTGGTTTTACTGAAGTTCAACCCCATTTATTTGCTGAGTTACTCAGCTATTTACGTTGAACTCAACTACATTTATTAAAAGGAAAACAAGTGAAAGTGAAAGAGGAAAATAAGGACTTTTATGAAAAATAATGCTAAGGTTGAGAAGATTTAGAAAATAAGAAAAGAAGAATTAGGAGCCTTACAGTTACTTCAACATTATTTCAGTGGTGTCTCCTGACTACTTTCATTGTCCTTTTTTAATTCATTACAGGAATTTGATTTTGATCTAGACCATTTTATGGTCTGAAATCTTGTTTAGGGAGGTTGATTTTCTGAAAGTAGTAAGTATTATAGATGCAACTCTGCCAAGATCCATTCACTTCATAATGGCGAACTCCTATCAGAATGGAGTGGCCCAGAGTTCTCTCAGTTAAGTATCTACAATTTTGTCTATTCTTACGGAAGTTGGACTTCTGCCTTTCTCTCAGTGCTTTTTTTACTTCATTGTCCTCTTCACTTAGTACTTCTTTCTTTATAGCAACAGGCATTTTTCAGTGACTCACTCGTACCTCTTCCATCATGAACTATGAGGACTCACCTGATCTTGTCGCCTACTGCTTGTCTGTTGACTCACTGTATGTCTATACTGCAAAACACAGAGCTGTTTAGGAACTCTAAATAATAAAGATTTAAATGTTATTGAAATCAGTGCAACTTAAGTATTTATACAACTACATCTTGAAATAGTGGTCAATATAGGGAATGTATAATTAATTGTTTTTCTATACTGGAATGTTTGTTAGTGTATGATTTGGGAGAATGTAAGCTCAAGTTAAAAGAGGGAACTAGATTCTTTTGTGTCTTATGCATCAGCAAGAATTTTATTTAAAATACAATTAAAACTGTAAGTATTATTCAAATGTCACCACTTTTGTTTTAGAAACTACAAAATTGAAGATGTACAAGTAAAGAACCACAGCTGGGTCTCAGAACCTTGCTTGACCGTACGAAACTCACAGTCAGTGGCAGAAAAAGAGATGGTCAGACTAACAGAGAGGTGTTGAGGTGTGATCAGCCTTGAGCTCCAGGTTGATATTTAAAGTGTTTGAAAAAGAGGTCATAAAGATTTGAGTTCCTTTAAGAAATCCTACATTTTGGTTCTGTAGAGGAATATACTATCTGAAGTATCAATAACTCTTGTAAATGTATTTGTGCACCAGAAGACATTTAGTTGTAGTGCAAAAAGAATAGTCAATATCAACTTAATCATATCAGTGTTAGAGTATTTCTGTAGCAATGACCTACTACATGCATCTCTGATCAAGAAATTTGGGAGATTTTATTTCAATTATATGAAATTTTAAAATGTTGTATTAATTGTTGTCCTGTTTTGGCTTGGATAGAGTTAATTTTCCTGCCAGCTGCTGTGTTTTGGATTTAGTACAAGAAGAATGTTGATAACACTGAGGTTTTCAGATTTTTCTATGAAATCAAGTACTTTTTTCCAGTTTTTTTTTTCCAGCTAATGAGCAGGTGTGCAGGAGCTGGGAGGGCGTGTAGTCAGACAGCTAGCCCAAGCTGGCCAATGGAAATATTCCAAATCATAGGATATCATGTTGAGTTTATAAATGGAGGCTGACTGGGGGACAGGAATCTCTTATTTTTTCTGTTTGAATCCTCTCTTGGCCCGGAGTTCGAACTTTTCTGGGAGTTCAGTCTTTATTTATGAGCTTCACAAGTTATGTGAAATTTGCGTGTTTGGCAAAATCCGTAAAATTCATGAGCTTTGGGAACCTTCAGGTTCAACAATCGCTGCTTGGGGACTGGTTGAGAATCGGTCATTCATTGGTGAGAAAATTGTATTGTATGTAGTATGTTTTGCATATTCATTAGTATTAGTATTAGTATTTATTTTGTGCTTTTATTAAACTGTCTTTATCTCAACCCACGAGTTTTACTTTTTGTCCATTTCTCCTCCCTATCCCACTGATGAAAAAGGGGAGGGATGAGCGAGCGGCTGTCTAGTGCTTAGTTGCCAGCTTCCAGGTTAAGCCATGATAATTGGCTTGATAATTGGTATTGTTTCATATTACAGGTTAGTGTGTTGGGTTGACCTTGCAGTCAGTATGAAGCGGTTTCTCTCTGCTGTTCCTTCTTTCTTGATCTTTTTCTCTTCTCTGGTGTGGGTCCTCCACTCTTTGCAATTCCTTCAGGAATATCTGTCTGCTCTGTTGTGGATCCTCCATTGGCTGCAGTGAATATCCACTTCACCATGGACTGCCTCCTCCACTAACATCAGTGTGTCCTCTATTGTTTCTCATTAATTTTTCTAAGCCCTCCTTTTCTCTCTGTGGCATTTTCTGCCCCTTCCTAAGTAGTTTTTCACAGAAACACAAACTTACCTCATGGACTCAACTGTGGTTTGAGGAGAGACTGGTGTGGTACAGCCTAGAGAAGGCTCAGGGGAACCTTATCAGTGCTTATCTAATGGATGGTGTAAGAAAAGGTCAGACTTCTCAGTGGTGCCCAGCAATAGGACAACAGGCAAAGGGCACAAACTGAAACGTAAGAAAAGCTTTTTAACTGTGAGGGTTATCAAACACCTAAACAGATTGCCCAGAGAGGTTGAGGAGTCTCCATTCTTAGAGGTATTCAAAACCTGACTGGGCAGAGCCCTGGGCAGATTGCTTTAGCTGTCCTTTCCAGCTTCAACTATTCCGTGATTCTGTATAATTTATGACTAAAGACTTTGACAGATGCATTTGGAGAATCTTGCTGAGATGGTATGTGATGTCTCACGACCTATTTTTATGCTGATCCCGCTGTTTTAGGCTACTGCATGATACAGAGTTAACAAAAATAAGTAAACTGCAAGCTTTTCACATTAAAACACAGTCTCACAGACTAAGGTAATATGGAACCAAATTATGAGACTGTAACCTAGGTCATCTGATCTAGGGTAACTAGATAGGTAACTCAGGTAACTTCTTAACTGTCTCTGCGTGACTCTTCAGCAGTCTAAAAGCACTTAAAGATACATGTAAGTAGAGTGGATACAATTATGGTCCCCATATTTGATGAATACAGAACAAAAGGAAAGAAACTTCGACGAACAAAAATTTATTCCACATATTGATTAAATACTATAAGAGATTATCTACATCCTAAGGTCCTGAAACCCTACTGTTTGTAGCCTGCAAGCATAAAAGATTATGCTTAACTTGACACTGTTAAGAACGCTAGCTGAAGAATCCTATTTACCACTGCTCACAAGGAGTTTAGGAATTCACTGTGAAACAAAAACTTCTCATACTCCATCAAAAGAATGAAAAGAGAAGTACAGATCAGTCTGGTTCAGACCTCCTTATTGGCTAGGCATGTTGCCACAGAACACTTCTCTGAGTTCGCCTACCTAATTAAATTCCGCCTGTTTATCTTTTTGCAAAGGAGTCTTCTCTACTATAAGCTACCTCCCTATAACCACATAGCATAATTACATTTACATCACTTCACTGAGAGAAGAATTTGATATACCAGTTAAGATTTTTACTTCAGTAAGTACTATATTTTTGGACCATATACTGTGAAAATTGCTGTAACATTTTTTATGATAATTATTCTTTTTTATATGTAATTTAGATATAGTTTTGATGAAAGGATGAATCTGCATAGCTCAAAATGATTAGAGATACTTTTTGCCAAAAAGCCTTAGATAAATCTTGAATTACCTTATTTACATGAAAGAAGAGCAAAAATTCATTATTGATTCGATTTAAGAAACAATGAAGTGCATTTCAATGATAAAATCATGCTGAAATGGTAATTTTATATCCATGATTTAAAAAAAAAATCAAAATTCTTCCAACTAAATGGCTTGTCTCAAATTTACGCTTCATGAATTGATTAGAAGTTACCTGAAGCAAGTAGTAACACTTCTGGCATATGCCTTTCCTTATAAAATTGCCTTTTATGTAAAGGGCAAAAAACATTTGTATTAAAATTCATTGTTGGTGATGAATTATCAATTCATGTACAAAGAAAGTAAATCTTCCAGGTCCTGATATATACAGCTGGGAAGGGATTGATGTTTCTGGCAAACCCGTGTGATTTAATTCAACAGAGATTTTATGTATGACCTTTCTTTTAAACTTCAGTTGAGTTCACTGGAGTCAATAATGAACTTAGATTCACTTCACCGAGAATCTACATGCAGTTACTACCAAATATAGAACACTGCTTGAAGCTATGGCAGAAGATTATTTTATTTTATTATTTTTTTTTACTTTTCAAGTGAGCTGTTACACATGCATGGGAAACATTGATACTTTCTGAAAATAAAGCTGGACAGTTCTCAGGCACTCTTCTGCAGTGATACATTGCTTCTATCTATTGTGGCATAAATAGGTTAAGTAAGAAGTCACTGTCAGGAAATTTACCAAAGAAATAGTATGAATTTTTTTGTCCGACAAAAAAAGTAGTGCACACAGAAGATCATAGGTGCTACTCTAGAGGCACATGACAAAAACCTGTGTGAAACAAATTACTTAAATATGTTTATATATCAGAACTGCACTGAAAGCACTGAACTGCTTTACAGAAGTGTTTCCCCCCTACTTCAAAATGAAGTTATTCTGATAATTTACTGGTTATTTTATTGATGATAGACACAATACATCAGTTTGCCACTGTTCTGGCAACCTGTTTTGGCACAGCAAGTAAAAACTTTAATCCCTTAAAATGAATACATTTTTTGATACTGGATTTTGGATCTGTCTGCTCAGGTAACATAACCATTAAAACACCTATGCCTTGGAAAAACTTGTGTTCCTACTGTTTTTTTGACAAGTAAAAAAATGGATTGTTGTGATATTGGGATAGTTTCTGAGATTAAAACCCAACTTCTTTTGAATTATCGACCCACTAATATCTATTTTTAAATATATATTTAATCCTTTATATATATTTTTTTAAGATTTGTAAGAGTCTTTTGTGGAATGTTGAGATCAATGAAGTATGGTTTTTAAATCATAATTAGTGAGATAGGACATTTTCATCTCCACAGGGACTCTGTATTTGTCTTTATTTGATAAAGAACATGCCAAATAGTCAATTTAGTTGCATTTAAACTGGAATCAAATGATATTGGAAAAATTCCAATAGCCAAATCTACATTCTCTTCAGAAAACCTGAAGCCTGAATAGGACCTGGTGCAGCCTCAGTGTTCTACCCCAGAACTAGCTATGAAAATATTAAATCCTAAACCAAATATGTTCAATGTGGATTTTTTTCCCTTAGCATTTTGTAACTGCTTTTCATTTTGTCTTTGGAAACACAGAAAGACAAACTCTGCACTTTCTACTGTTCATAATAACTTTTACCCACCAAAATGAGAACTGAATCAGATGATCTTATCACGACTCTGCACTCGTGATTGCACTGCAGGTCATTTTTCATTGTCCTGGGTTTGGCCAGGACAGGGTTAATTTTCACCGGAATCCAGGAAGGGGCACAGCTGGATCGGCTGACCCAACCCCAACCTGGCCAAACAGAGCAGGGTATTCCATACCATGTGCCGTCATGCTGGGTTCCGGTGAGGGGGGGGTGGCACGGCGGGAACTCACTCGTGGGTCGGGAGCGCGGGGCGCCGGTCCTGTCCGAGAGAGAGGGTCTGTTCTGCAGTCTGTTTTGTCGTGTTTTCTCCTTATTTGTATCGTTGTTGTTCCTGTTCCCTGTGTTTGCTGCTCTGTTAAACTTCCCTTATACTGACCCACCGGTTTCTGCCTGTTTCTTTCCATTCTCCTCCGCACCCCGGCGGGGGGAGGGGCGGCCACGTGGCGCTTTTGTTGCTGGCCGCTGCCAAACCATAACATTAAATTTGGCGGCCAGCGTGGAGCGGGGATAATGGCAGGGCTGAGCAGCGTGTGTTGAAACAGCTTTCTTAGATTTTGTTATACTTTGTTATAGGCATTTTTCTGTGTTAGTTAACTAGTCGCTGGTAAAAAATGTTTCTGTCTGTGATCAGATGGCTGTGGTTTTTGAATGCTTACTTGCACTATGTTTTCCCTGTGGTGCTGTTCATCATCGCGGGGAAAAAGATCAGGATGATGATTTTGTTGTACTGTATGATGTCGACTTATGACATGATAACGTCAATGTGCATGAAATTAGGCTTGTATT
>Ga0065711_1035233_pt1 | contig 22598 bp, 10 predicted proteins | sample Hoacrofraction12_FD_59098 | JGI IMG/M metagenome (GOLD analysis project Ga0065711, IMG submission 59098) | Hoatzin crop microbial communities from Cojedes, Venezuela - Epithelial fraction 12 v2 (version 2) | ecosystem: Host-associated > Birds > Digestive system > Esophagus > Crop | place... | reverse complement strand
TGCAGCCTGCTGTAGGTGACCCTGCTTCGGCGGGGGGGTTGGACTAGATGACCCACAGAGGTCCCTTCCAACCCCTACTATTCTGTGATTCTGTGATTCTGTGAAGAAAGCACCAAGGAAAGAGCCGTGGCATTACTAGGACATCCTTTGCTACTGGTATCAGCTACTATTATAGTTAGTAGGGCTCTAACGTTAACACTTAACTGCTCAATAAACATAATGAGTACACTTGGTTTATTTGAAACTGCCTGCCTCTGTAACCAGAAAGCTGACTCGCTAAATCTTAATGCAGTAGGAGCTGTTCTGTCTCTGAGCGGCGAGGAGGTGCGCGCAGCGAGGCCTGGAAGGAGCATTCCCTAGGAGGGTTTGTTCCCGGCAGAGACCGTGCTGTGACGGGCGTCTCGGAATCACAGCTCTTCGCACAGGGCCCCAGCAGTGGAAAGCAGAGAGAGGAGAAGAGGGAGTCACATCGCATGATTAAAATTGCCAAGGAGACCACTGTCCACATCGTGATAATTCAGTGCACGGACTTAAAAATTAAACACACTGATAGACAAGACTAGCACAAATCCCAAGAGAGGCAACATGTTTAGGAGCAGGGAAAAGAAGAAAATGCCCTGACCTTATTCTGGCTCCTGGGTTAAGAGTGCGTTGTGATAATGGTTACAAAACTTAAGATATTAACGTAGCCACTGGAAGATATCATAATAAAAAACTCCCTCCTAATTCCTTCTTTATGGTTTTTTATAAACACTGAATTTTAGGATTTGTGTTTCCTTTGAAACATACTTGCAAAGAAACGTGGTTCTGCTTTGTACCTTCATCATTAACCTCTGCTATCAACTTTGTATTTCTAATCTAATGAGTTGCAGAGAAATTATAATACAAGTAAGCAGATGTTTTCTATTTTGTATAACACCTATTCTTGCTGAATAAGGCGAAAAAATTATATATGTAGAGGGACATTAATACTTCTTGTTAAAACGTGCTTTGCAGGCTGAAGAGACTCATATACATAATGATAGTCAAAAGTCAGGGAGTGAAAATGGGAATTTGTTAAAAACAGCTGTGCTGCACAACTCTTTGACAGGAACAGAGATATGCTTTATCCAGTAAAAATTTCAGAATTTATTTACAAGGAACTGTAGCTGCTAATTTTCATCAAGACATAAGGTTAACAAGTCTGTGAAACAGGGGGTTGGTTTGCTCTTGTTCCATGACCATGAAAAAAAGAGCTGTTTGGTGCTCTGGTGGAGCTGCCGTTGTCCCCGTGGCAGGGTTCTCTGGAGCCTCACTGTGGTGTGTTTTAATGCTGCCAGCCGCACCACCACCACCTCAGTGTTCCCTGAGAATCTTTCAAAGAAATGCTGATGGAAAATAATAATACTGTTTGAATGGTCTTGGTTGTTTTTACTCTTTTTTTCCCCGAGGCGGTCGTGCAGCCCATGCCCTGTTTCGCAGTGGCAGTGCCCCAGCCTGGAGCTCAATGCGCTGGGCAGTGCCGCAGACGGCGCGTGTGATTGCCGCCGGCACGCGTCCCCATGCTGCTCACTGCGTTGCTCAGCTGGAACTGGCATCGCCTGAGGAGTTTTCTAGGTTATTTGGTTAGTGTAGACTGTATGTCAGAAGAGATCTTGGCTTTTTAGCCAAATGATTAGCAAACTGGATTACAGATGGTCCAGTCTATGAATCTAGAAACCAGATCCAGACAGCTGCCTGCACTGGAAGGCAAGAAGGATAGCTTCTTACCTGCAACACTGATGAAGCTCCAGAATGCATAGTACAGTACTATGTTGCATTTATGCTTTAATAATTGATTACACTCGAAGCATATACTGTACCTGTATCTTACAATTTACAGTGACTGAAACTGCATCTAGCGTCCTGCGCTAAAGCGTCTTTGCCTAGTAATGCTCGATTTTGAAATAGGCACATAAACGGAGCAGGCGGGGGGGTCGCAGAAACATTTTCCTGGTCCAGAAGCTGGAATTGAAACTGCGACCCAGCCAGGCAGCCAGCATTTCTAATTCGCAGTCACTCTATCCTTTCCCCCCTAGCAAATGTACTCTAATCCATAACCATTTCGCACGCTGAGGTGAGATGTTAAATACAAAGAATTGCTTTTAAATAATAAGCTCATGACACAAACCAACAAGAACAGGGATCTGAAGGTTAAAGATGGCATTCCTCCTTCAACCTAAGCTGCTGTAAAGGAAGAAAGAGATTAAAAAAAAAGAAAAAAAAAAAAAGCTGTGAATACATCAAAATACATTACAAAAAGATGACATAAAAATCTGATGTCTGTGTATATATAATCTAAAACATGGTTGTCTTCCATTGTTAAAATATTTGTATGGAGGCAAGATCTTTCTCAGGTGTTTGCTCCATATGTACTCAATTCAAATTATTGTCTTTGTTGCCTGTGTAACTAATTGCAGAGGGACATGTTGTAATGCAGATGGCAACTTTTTTTTTTCTCACAGCAATAGAAGACGGTTCCAGTAAAAATACATTATCTTTGTTCAGATGTTCATAGTAACAAAAAGAGGAAAGTAAAGAAGTTTTTTTTTTTCTCACGAGAAATCCCTTTGAAGGCAAGTGGGTTTTTGCTCAAGTACCAGTGGTATTTCTGGAACTTATTTGAACGTTACGCACTTTGTCTGAGCTTCTGTTATGATCCTGCTCTGCAACAACCCAAGCACACCTCTCTCCTGCTTAGCTTGCGAGTGAGTTCTTCCTGGGGGGAAATTAAAAGATTGTTGGTCGATGACATGGGATGGGCTGCAAAAAAGGGGTCATATAGCTGTATATATATTTTTAAGAAATTACTAAGAATTCAGTTGGATTCTATGGGCGACTTTTGATTTCATTTTGTAAAGAGAAATAATATAATTTGGTCAATTACTGATAAAATTGGAAATATCTGACAAAATTTTAAGTCCTGAAAACTCTCACTGAGGACTGCGCAAGCCATCCATCTGCTCAAAGCTTACCTTTGGGTTGTTCACAGTCTCTCTGACTCTTGGTAACGTGCAAGGAATAATTTCAGGTACTGAAGAGAGGAAAATGAAAAATAAACCCAGTCTGAGAGGATAGGTATGTGAAACTATCAGTAAGAAAGCACAGCACTGTGTTTAGGAGACTTCACTGTAAAACCAGTAAGATAAAACCCAAACTTTGTAGTTCTGTTTCAGCAAATTCCTTTTTCTGGAGGAGAACTTCAGCTGACAAGTGGGATACCGCTTTTCTTTCGAGGTGTGTAAGAGTAAGAGAGCTTTCTCTGGAGTCCTTGATGGAACTTGTGTTTTTATTCCCATTGTGTCAGGGATTTATCTAACTTCTGCTCATGTCAGAAGTCGTCTCCATTGTAAAATGTATTTGTAAATGACTGTTTCAGAATCTTGAACTGAAAGACCTGATTTATTTGATGTGAAAATATTTCTGGTTTCCTGTATAAGATATATAATGCATAACAGTAATGTTGCTTTGCTTGTACTAGGTTTGTTGGGAGAAAAATAAGCAACCCTGACCGAACTAGGCAATTTGCAGCCTTGATTAAACAGAGCAGACAGATGAATGACTGAAAACAAAAAAGAGCTCTGAAATTACGGACAAAGCAGTTCTCTCAGGCAGCACAGCTTTTCTCTTCCTTTTTGTTTTCGTTGCTTCCGCTTGGTCACCCGTTCGGCATCAAAATGTTGTAATCTACTGTTCCCCAGACATACTGAACTTAGCGCTGCCTTTCAGCGAGGCCCTGGCTTGCCACCCAGGATCTTATAAAAAATATATCTACTGCCGAGTGAGTCTCTGGTATTCGTGTGATTTTGGTTAGTCCTGCTCTGCCTGTTGATGAATACATTTTTCTAGTCTAACTTTGGGGTCCATACGGTGGCATTGGGATAGAGGCTATACATGACACAGGCTTGTGGGACAGACCATTTCTGCCTCCAAGGATGATGAAACTGTGGAGTGGTTAATAAAAAGAACTATCAATCCATAAATCATTACAGTTACTATTTGCAATTATGAATGCTGAGACATAAATTAGGAAACTGGGCACCAGTGTAGCAGGCACAACCACGGCCAAACTTCACTATGAAGTGCAAAGAATAAAGGGACAGATCTGCAGAAATGATATCTCTTATGAATAAATGCAAATAAATTGGACATGAAGGGGTGTGGGGTGGTGGAGGAGATTACTTATTCAGCAGTGAAGGAAATAGACAAAAGAGCATCGCTAACATCCACCCACACCTAAAGCTTGGCTGTATTAGTGGGAGATGTTAGGCTGTGACTTGCTGACAAACCTGAAGATTGAATTGTTCATCCACAACACACAGAGTAATAGTAGCTCAACACTGATGCTAGGCGGGATTTTCAAGGGACGTATCATACTTTGGCTTAGACCTTTGAATGTATTACAAACTTACTGTCATGGGCTCTTGAAAGATGAGCACCTCTCCAGTTTCCTGCTGGAGACTGAAGTAAAACTATCCGGGTAGTTTTCAAAGTATCTGGCAGATACAACGTGCTGGTAATGCAGTACACATTACTTACAGGCATGGTATCAACCCAAGATCTAGCTAACATACGGTGTCCTATAGACCAGCTTCTCCAAAGCTCTGTGTTCTGGAACTCAGAAAGGAAAAAATATATTAATCTAAGTTTCAAATAACCTTTCACACTAAGATTCTGCAAGTCACTAAGTGCTATAGAGACGGATTTTTTCCAGTCACCAGAAAAAGAAACTACTTCTAGATGTAAATGCAGTGCATCTGATCAGTAAAAATTGTGTTGAAGTATATTATATTTTCATTTTAACACTGGAACTTGTGTGTGTTCAGAAAGCTGAACAGTATGTCTGGCTTTAGCCTGTGCTGATTTGTAGTGAGTAATTATCTAATGATGATAGCGTTCAGCATGCGTGACAGCTCCTGTAGCAAGATTTGGAATTTTAAGGAAATGCTCTAGATGAAATAGCAACGTCTTGTTTGTATTCTCTCAGTCCCCTAGTCACTATTGCACTTCATAAAGCAACTACGGAAGCAGATTGCAAACACACATCATTTTTGTGTGAGATGAGAAAAGGCTCAATGATCCTTAAACACTACCAGCAATCCCCTTCACACACCTTACAGCATCAGGTGATCTGTTCCAAGCAAATCACGCGTTGTATAAACAAGTTTTCAATCCTGTCTAGAAATGCGCCACTGCTAAGATCTCTGGGCATAAACATGTACCTGAAGGCAGCTTTAGCTCTGCGTGACGGTGTGGACATGTAGTGTAATTTTTGTCATCCATCTCTTTAGCTGGAGGACCTGGTAATACATTTGTTATAGCAGCAGTGTGCTGGAAAACTCGTTTTAGATTTTCCTCTTTCTAGTCTGGGGTTTAGGACCATGGGATGTATGCATGAACTGCGACTTGAACAAAAGCCTCTGCTTCCCCTCAAGGTAGTGGAGGAAGTTGTTCGTACCATCTCCAGCACCAGTCGCAGGGCAGGTTGGTAAGTGTAACTGGATGTTCATCAGCTGTCAGCCCGGATGTAATGGGCTGATGGACAGAGGACATGCCTATCCTCCGGTTGTCAGGCCCCCAGGGGCGCTCTCCAAATGAAAGTGTAGATGGAGGAGCAAAAGCCTTTTGCTTGTTGCTAATGTCACAAGCTTCCATCCTACCCCACTGGGGGAGTAACCAAGAGGATGACACAAACATGGAAAGGTTTGGATTCACGAGAGACCCCAAATTTTTGCGTATTTCCAGTCATCAGTGGAATCCATGCACGAAATACAGTCTAGCTGATTGTGGTGGTGTAACAGGAGGAAGAAGATTCAGGTTCATCAGGGTCTACAGAACTGTGATTGTCTTGCAAACTCTAGGCATGTCAGCATACTAAATCATATTTGTTGCTCAAGAAAAAAATATTTACCCTATAGATTCTTCTGGGTTCTCTCCCTAGTGTGACATGGCTACATCTTCACAGACCAGCTGTTGTATAGTCTAACCTTTGTATATCACTCCACTTGTTGTACCACTCCATACAGGCTGTCACTAACTTTCCATAAAATTCAGAGGACCTCGTAAAAGAATTTTCTCTGTGTTTTGACATTATATGTTAGTGAAATAGCATCATCCAGTCAGTAACACTGAGCAAGCAACACAGGCCTTAGACTAGGACTGCAAGATCAAGATAAGACTTTATGGATTGTCTCATTATCAAATCCGCACCAGCTAGTTTTTCAAGGTCTTACTGTTAAGAACATTGAAGGGCCTTGTATTGATGCTGCTGTTGTAACAGTAGCACAAGTTCTTATGTTATCATACGTTTAATAATAACTTCTTTGTTATAAAATAGCAGAGTGCATGAGATAGATTAATGAATGTACTGTACATACTGAACATCACTGGGAGCAGTTAAATATTCTGTTTATACAGTGGAATATTTTTTTTTTTAATTCCCTTGGAGTACTCTATACATTGAGAAACACACTATGGCTAAGTCACAGGTGCGTATTAAAACTATAAAAATAGTATGTTTTTCCTGGAGGCTCAAATTCTGTTCCTTGTGATCATGTGGATAAGGCAGTCTGTGGCAACAGGATAAACTTATTTCATAGTGTTACACTGTTCCGAGAGTCACACATAATTAGTGCAATTGGGTATTGAAGTTCGAAGTTGCTTCTTCCGTCTTGCAGCAGCTGCTTTTTGGTGTCTCTCCACCGAGAGTGAAGAGTGTTCATCTGGATCTGTAGGTTTATGTCAGGGATCCATCACTGTGATATCCGACCCTCGCTGTTGACAGAGTGGCTTTATTCCCTAGCATTCCCCAAAGACTGTATGAAAAAATACAGATGATCTAGAAGTTATATAGCATACATAATATATAAAGTGTATGTAACTGTGTTACTTTCTGGACTTTGCACTGCTCTTCTCTGGTTTTCAGGGTCTCCTGTCAGTGAGAACCCTCTATGGTTAGAGCCAAAGCTGAGACAAAAATTTTCCTTATTATAGGAACTGTTCAAATCCATATATAACATACTACGCCATGGTGTCTTATGCTAGCCAAAATCTATGAGCATATAATAAAGCTTCCATTGAAGAACTTGATGTCTTGTGTTAATGCAGTAGGCATAAGTAATGTGATGCAGGAGAAGGAAAATGTGCCCGTCTGAACCAGTGATGGCTCTGCACTGTACGCTGTCGTTTAGTTAATGGCATAGTTCCATAAATGACACAGTGTGTTGAGTGAATGGTAGATAAATTCTCTGCTGAGTCAGATGCCCTTCTTCCAGTGTGGTTTTAAATGTAAAAAATGTTACTTTTTGATATATTAAAATTGTTTGGTTTAACTTTTCATTATGTAGTTGCTCATTTCACAAAGATGGAAGGGATTTCAGGGGTTCTGTATTAAGCCCGAATTGTACGATTATTATCAGCATGCCCATGATTTATATTTAGAGTCTGTTAGGGTTTCAAAGCCATACATGCAGAAGAGAGTAAAATGAGAATGAAGACTTCTTATGTAGTCTTAATTTGGTGTGTTTTGCATATGCTGCATGATATTCAGTTGATCTTTAGGTCAAATCTTATTTCTCTACAAGTCATTTTGCTTATTTAGTCATAGGATGGATGGTGTGGTTTGAATGAGCAGCCTCTCAATTTTGATTTTAAACCATTAATAGATACTGCAATTACTGAACCTTATTTAAGACTAGCCTGAATAAAGACCGGTGTTCCTCTGTCTCCTCAACACTTCCTTGGTTCTAAAGAGAGCTGAGGAGCATCGTGGAGATATTTCTGGAGATTGATGCTCCAGCTGGCGCTAGCACAGTTGGCAGTCAGTGATCTCTGGGATAATGCACAGACAATCTAGCTTTGCTGGGCAGAGGAATGGCACTGAGATATGACAGTGGAATTTAGCTATGTATTTCTAGCAAGTCTGCAAAGGGTACCTTTATGCCCTCTTGGCCGAGCACTGCCTCAAAAGCCACTGTTGGACCTGCCAGCAGCTGGGACAAGAAAATATGTTTGGTCTTTGCCAACCGGCTGACCAACCAGCACATCTGCACCAGAGGTTGTACAACCAGGCTGAAAATTGGAAAGGATTGTTGAGAATATGAGGAGGCTGGAATATGTGACTGAAATATAACTGAGACACGTTGTGTCTCACTTCCTTTCTCAAGTCAGGGTCTCTTGTTTTAAATAAGGTGTGGAAATTCAGGAAAAATCTTTTACAAAAAGGACAGCAGCATTAGTGAGGTTTCTTTAACAGCTGTAAGTCCCAGTTTCAAAGCAAGTATGTGTCAGAACTTTCTGATGACACTGTAATGTTTATAGCTAAAGTGGAGGGGGAGAAGAACAAAAGCTTGAATGGCTGCTTATAAATGAGAAGCTTAGTAATCCTTTTAAAACTTTTCACTGTTTGCAACTGTTAATTAAACAAATGGAAATCTGTTTAGCAAAATAAAAATGGTTTATAATGTTAAAATAAATGAACTAGAAATGTGAGTATTCTATTTTTGAAGAGATTTAGGAGTTTTCCATTGACAGTAGACAATAATTTGACTTCTAATTTCAATATTATTCACTGTGTAGGAAATATGCTTGTATATATGCACATATATGCATATTTATCTGCCTTCATAATGTGGACAAATTCTGTGTGCATCTAAACATAAGTATATACAGATGCATACATCTCATATCCCGTGGACTCATGCCTTGGTTTTGCTTAATTCAACACTTTATCAAAGAGACTATCAGGGAGCAGTTCCACGCTTTGTTGGGGAAAGACAAATATGCCCATGGAAGACAGTCTTCTAATTGGAAACAACACAGAGCAAAACGCTTTAAAGTCCACCACGGATATGAGCGTGCAAAACTGTCTTCGCTGTTTGGCTTTTAACCTGCGCCAGTCTATGTGCATTCTTTAGTTAAATTGCACACTGCGAGCAGTTCCAATGAATTCAGTGGGTCTACCCTGAATGAGCAAAGTTAAGTAGGTATATAAGTGTTTTCAGGCTTTAGGCTTTACAAGCTTTCATAATTAGTGTTCTAGACAACATTAATTAAAGAGTACTTTAAAAAGAATATAGCTGTTTAAGCGTCTCTAATGGTTTGCATCTTATTCAAGGTTCCCAATCAATGCAACACGTGGATAATCCACTCAGAAGCGATGCTGTGTTGGTATGATTATAGTTGTATATAATCTATATACATCTTTGCAATTGTATATAACAAACATAATTTCATACATAGTCACTTCAGTTCAAGGATAATTAAATAAAAGATAGTAATAATAAAAGACAACATATGTTTTCTGATTGATTATAGAGTTTCTTGCAAGTATTGTGACCTGTGGTAATCAAATGAGATGAAGAGGCGGGATTTCCCGAGGCTAGTAATATTTCTCTAATTTTCTTCTTTAGCCTTGGGCCAGAGTTAGAATTTGTATCTCACTCGTTCTCCTGTTATTATATAATCGAGAGAGAATGAAAAATAAAGCACTGATTAATAGCTGTAAAATACTTTTATGAACAAAAAGACTTACTGAAATGGTTGTGTTATATCAAATTTCTTGTGCAAAGGCTATTTTGATCTTTTGTTCCACTGTATGTGTTACATGATGTAGTCTCCTGTCTTCATGAAACCATCACAGCATAATGTGGCAAAACTTTTGATGTATGATTGAGAATTGTGTTCGACAGTATAGGATCCTCTGCAGTAGCTCTACTTAAGGCTTAAACACAGTTTGAATTTTTGACATTGCTTGCCTTTTATGCTATCTTTTCTTCTCACATTAAGATCATTTCCAAAAGCTGATGAAGAAAATTACTGTGTCTTATACTGAGGTAGTTGTAAAGGCACAATAAAATTTGACATCTTCCATTTAGTGCGTGTGTCTTGATCAGGAATAGGACTATCAGAACAAATTGTTTTGAAGCCTAAAGCAGGAAGGATATAATAGTTAAGCACAAAATTACCTGATGGGTCTTTAATCACCTGACAATTATAAAAGAAAAGATATCTGTCCATTACTGAAAGAGGAACAAAAGACCAAGAATGGAAATAGAGACAACGACGAACTAAATTATTGAGGGAGTGGGGGTCTCCTGTACGAAGTAAAAACTCTTACCAGTGCCTAAAGACGCTCATCAGCCATGGGGAAACTCAGACATTTCCTTGAGTACATTGAACTGCTTTTCATCTGGCTTCATATTTTAATTGTTCTAACAGAAACAAAATACTGAAAAGCCCCTGGAAAACTGGGGTGTCTTCTTGTTTTCCTGTAATGTTTCCCCGAAAAAGAGAGAAGTGCTTGAAGGGTTTGAGGGGTATCCAAGCCACTGGCAAGCCATCAGCCTGGACGCTGGCCTGGTGTGCCAGAGAGAGCAGGACTGCAAGACTCCTTTGGGTTGAGAGGTGGAGTTATCCAAGACTCACATCTTCCAAATGGCGATAGGCTTCCTCCTTGATGGTGGACAAAGACAGACAATTCTGTAGTTCTGTAAATACCATTTGTTTTCTTTGAAAGACCAATTTTTTATAGCATTTACTTTTCCCTCCCTCTCAGCATTGCTCCCACAAATTCCATTTAGTTAAATTAAGCTCTGCTATAAAATCCCGATTTGGCATGATAATACAAGAATTATTAAACAGGTAAGATTGACTCATCATTTTTTCCTCTGGCCTTGACTCTGTGCCAATGACTGATTATAAATACTATTAGCGAAACAGAAATCAGCACAGTGGACTCAAGTTTCTTTTCAAATAAAGGGGTTTTTTTCAGCATTCAGGTTCCCCATAGGCTTTTAATCAAGGTTATGGGAAAGTCCATAAAATTTCTGCTGAATATTTAACAAGCTGGAGGTCGTAGCAGACATGAGATCCCAAGGACAAGCGAAATGAGATTGCAGTCAGGAGAGCAGAGGACACCTGGAGATAAGCAAAGCTTTGTCCGTAGGTAATATCTGACAGACCAAACACCAGAGTCACGTTTTCAGCCTTTTTTTGTCAGACTTAATTTTCCCGGTATAAACAGCCTTAAAAGGGGTAAATAGAAATGGGTTGTTACCCTGGTTTTAGTCACTGAATTTCGTATGAAATGATGATTGAAATCCAGTCTGAAAAAGTTTAAAAAATGGAAGACATTTCATTATAGTTACACACATTGCTTTTTTACTGACCTGAAGTCCCAATTTCCTAGCACCTTTTTAAAATAAATTCTGTAAACAACCTATATTATACTGAATTGTAATGCCTGTTTATACGTGTTTAGCCAAGAGCTTTTGTTTGCTAGATCTTCATAACTGAACTATTTTAATGGTATATTTGTGACAATATTTTTCTGTATAGAAACGGGAAAGCAATCTGGCAGAAACTCTTATCCATGCCTGTCCAGCAGCTAGAAAAATATAATCATAATACTCTGCATAATGGGTGGAGTAAATATTCAGAAAAGTTATCTGTAGTGTCAGCCTGACGCGTACGTAGAGGCTACATGGAGCTTGCACCATGACTGGGCTTTGCAGCAGCACAGCAGAGGCAGGAGGGAGACGGTGCCGCGGAGCTGCCGGGTCTGCAGTGCCTGCGGGAGCTGCGCGCTAGCACGGGCTGGTATCGCCGAGATGACAGCAACCTGCTCTGAGCAGTAGAGTTATAAATTCCTTTTATAAAGCCAACTTGTTCTATGGATTTTTATCTGATTTTTTTCCCCTTGTGTAAGAACTATTGAAATATTTACCCTCAAAAAATCTGCCGAACTTCAAGCTGGCGTTGTAGCTCAAAAGCTGAGCACATCCCATTTCTATTAATAGAGTAGCACACTGTTTTGCAGTAAATCTGGTTAGACTAGGTAGAATATACTCATACTGTCTTTGTCTTATTATCATAGAAGAAAGCCTGATACCATGCTAATTGTTTTGCCTCCTTTTCTTCTACCAGATACTGTTAAAGACCCCAAATGTTAACAACTTTGTGACAACCGTTCTAGGCCTGCAATGATTTTCAACAGTCTTTCATAAATCAAGTCACTAATTTGGGCCTTCATTTCCAAGAAATGGGTAAATTTTTTTTCAGATTATTCTTTTTGTAATTTCTGTTCATTTTCTTTGGGGGGAAAGGAGAGCAAGCTGTCAGTTTTTGTGACAAAAGATCTGAGACATTTCTATTACAGAGGTTCTAGTTTTTACAGCGCTCTTACACCCTCCATCATTCAGTGAATGGATTCTTTAGTTTAAATATCTTGGCAAGGGCTCCCAACAAGGGAAGCTAAAAGTGGCCCAGTGTTTTTTTCATTAAATGCCAAGAGCTGGAATCCCTTTCTCTCGCTGATGAATGAGGACCGCTCATCCAGCCAGGCTGGGCTCTCTGTCCCAGACATAGTGCTGATTCTGGCATCCCTGTCCGCACACTGTAGTGATGAAAAATTTATGCACCTCAGGAGTAGATATTTTTGCATGTCTTCTTTCAAAACAGGGGAGAAAACACCTGTTTGGGTATTCTCTCTTGCCAGACTTAATGAGGTGAGACTTCTGCAGGGGGTTATGCAGGATGAAGGTAACTTCTCCTGTGTGGAGTTGATAGGGCATGACCCGTTGCCCCTTGGTTTTTCATCATGCTGTCAAATCACAGCTTTGCCACTGTATAAATAACTTCATAGAAAAAAAGTCACTCTTTCTAATGTATTTAAAAATACAAGACAAAAATTTGATTTGTGCAATTTTGAAGTCTAGTCATAAAATAGCAATCAAACGTTGCAACAACGAAATACGTCTGATAAAAGTACTGAAAACCTGAAGGAAAGGTTGGTTAATAATAAATGTAATCTCAGTGCCCCACTTGTAAGATATTCATGTTTCACTGGAGACTGGGCTGCTTTCAAGATAGAAGACCTGAAAAGAAGTATATTGTAAATATCCATTATATATAGTTTGTGCATATATCTTTTTCCTTCGCAAATGTAATCATGCAGTGTGGTGCTTTCAGCGTGAGACAAACAAGTTCAGCAACTGATGAAAAAATTAGAAAATTTGTGTAGAAGATGAATCTTTCGACCCCACTGCATTCAGTCTGGCCAGTGAACTTGCACAGGAAGTGTTCATGTTTTAACCACACCTCTCTGTGGAAATATCACAAAGCGGCAAATGTAAAGCCAGGAAAAGGAAGTTCGTTTGTTTCCTTTAAATAGAGAAGTTTGTTAAAAATGTAGCAACTCCAATAAAAATCCCAGGAACAAAATTACAAACAAAATATCATGTTAAAATTGAAATTTTGTTCAGAAAGCTTTTTTTTTTTCCTGATACCAGTAATTTATAAGCTCAGTAGCAGTTGTAGCAGTCCAATATAGGATATTTCAATGTGTAGCTGCGGAGTTTACTTTTTCCCTGTAACAAACCTCAATAGTCTGGATGTCTTTCTTTGATTAAATATGCTTGTCTGCCAGAGAACAGCAGATTAAAGATCAGAAAAACAAAACCTTTTCATCTCTTCTAGCTGACCTTTATTCAACTTTTTTTTTTCATTAGTCATACATAACAGTTTCTCAATCTCTATAGAATATATTTCACATAATTTAATGGCTTAAACTCAAATCCGTTTACTATACATATACTTAAGTTTATGTATATATATTGTAAGGAATATACAGAAGTTGAGTTGTCTTGAAAAATAAGTATTTTTCAGAACTGCATTATATATAAAGGCTTTAAAAATGTTTCATATAACATATACTCTAACAGCACTGAACGGTAGCCATACTGCTTCCAGCCGATAGATCACGCCAGCTGTTTCTCTGAGACTGGCTTACTCCAGTAGCAGCACAGCCGCAATCTCAGGTCCCTGCTGCTTTTGGCCAATACAGGCTTGGGGTTGTCTGACATTTTAAAAACAGCACAAATGTCCGTGGAGAAAGATGATTTCCCAAGCCGCCTCTTCTGGTTCTGTAAGATCCATGAAATTAGAAGAAAAGAGAAGTGAGACTGAGATTAGAGACCCTCAATGTGAAAAACTTCCACAGTATCTCTGCAGAATGTTATAAATGATGTGCTTATGAATAACACATAATCATTGCAGAGATTTCATTTTTTCATATGGAGGTAATATTATGCAGTAAGTGCAATAGATACCATATGTGTGTCTCATACGTTGAGGTGAGAGTGATCTCTTTCTATGCTTTGTGCTTCTTTGCAATTTCAGTTTGTTTTCTCTGAAAATATAAAACATTTCTAGGAAATTCAGATTATTGGAAGTTTTGGGTGGGGATGGTTTTGTTTTTCTTTAAAGATTAGGAAACAAAAATAAGCCAAATGAGGACAGGTATTAAAAGGGATATAGATAAAACTATTTCAATATGAAGCTGACTGAAGGACTATTGATCTTGTGAGAACTGGAAATTTAAACTCTGTTTCTGCACAAAATATAAGGTAGGTCTTGGATACAGATAATACTCAATATTAAAGGAAATATTAATGTGTTGATAGAAATGAGATGTGTTGATAGAAGTGAGATACTTCCACTTTCTAAATAGTGAAAACCTGTATATAGTACTATCTGGTAGTCGTGTCACCTCACGGATAAAGAGCAACATTGTGGCTAACAAATGCAATCAACAGGCTGCACATGCTGAATGAAGAACAGGATCTGAAAAACTGGCAAGACTGTGACAAGCCTTCCGGATGGCTAAAAAGCAGTAATGAAAGAAAGTGTAGTCTTGTCTTATTAGAAATATTCATAAATCCTGCATAATGTGACAATGAAATGGTTTTCAGCAGGATTAGGCAAGGAAGTGCAAAATTATTTATTTTTCCAGAAAATAAACTAGACTGCAAAAATGGGCAGGATGACATCCTGTCAGCATCTCAGAGAGCTTTATTTAGCCCATGTCCTTCATATCCGATCTATATTTATAAATAAAGATGTTATGGGAGGATATAGGAAAGTTTTCCCTATTACATAAAGTTTGATGCTGTGGTTTTACTTTATTGTAAATGCCCATTTTAGCCATGCATCTTGGTGTAATAGAGAGAGATATGTTGGGTTTTGTGTCAGAAAATAGAGTAGACACTTTCCTACCTTCTCAGTCTGTAGGCAGGATACATAGCATCCCATAAGATATTTGTCAGTACGAATAAGAACTTAAAACAAGATCTCTTTTTCAAGATGAGGCAGGTAAGAAAAAATAGTGTTGCTGGTTTGTCCTTGGTGATGGTTCAGATTTTTTTCCGTACTGCCTCAAATGATAAAAAAAATACTGGTTTTGCTCAGGAAGTTAAAAATAGTTTAATATGTTTTCGTATGTTTTTATGAGGCACTAATAAAAAGTAATAAAATATAATAAAAGCCGCTAATGCTAAACTGTAGTCTGATAAAAGAATTATGAAAGTACAAAAATGGTGTTACATCGTGGAAAATTGAGAGGTAGGTATTTATAGGAGGGTTGTCAAGCAGTGAAAATGACAGGGATTTTCGGAAGTGGATTGCAGAGTTCGGTATGTGTATTTTTCTCAAATACTTTCTTCATCTTCGTATTTTTAAACATTCACCATCGATGTTAATTATAATTAAATAATTTCCTAGATAGCCAGACTCAAATGATGTTTATATCAAGGTAATGTAAAGAAATGGTTATTAAATTTTAAGGACCTTTATTTGATTTCTGTTGTTGACATATTTAAAAGTTGGAATTTTCCTAGCAGTTATGAAAAGAGAATATATTTTTTTAAGGGACATTCTTTTTTAGAAGCAAATATTAAGTAATTAATTAATAAAAACCTTTACCCTTCTGCCAGTCTGCACTCTATAACTAAATTTGCCAATGAAATTATGGAAAAGATGGAGATTTAAAGTAAGATTAAATGTGCAATTCCCATGATAGAACATAAGAAGAAGCTAAGAATAGTCCTAGAAATAGAAATGAGTAAAGAAATAATTCTTCACATGTGTTTTTCAAAGCTTTGCTGACATTTTTCATTTTACCAATCTGTTGTTTGACATCACTCATTCTCATTATTCTGAAACATTAATCCAGCAATGGCATCTCTGCCTTCATAAACTTCCTGGCGTGATTGCTATATGCTGTCACTGATGTCTGAGACCAAAATAATTTTAAGGAAAACTTGTATATGTAAGATCTATAGGTAAAAAAGATGCATTTCATGAGAATTTAGTCAAGAAAAAAAAAATCATCAAACCCACTCATCTGAAAAGGTTCAAAAAGTTTCTGGAATAACAGCCGTGGAGAATGTTTCCCTGGGTTTTGGCAAGAGACAGTAGTGATTGACTGGACTTGGTGTCCAACTGCAAAAGTTAGCTAGGCACAACATTACTGCCAGCATTATAAAATTATTTACTGTGCAATCTGAGTAGTAAAGGTGACAATGGAAATTGGAGTTGAGAGCTACATGGCTTGCCAGGGACCCATAGCCACTATTGTGCTATAAATCTTAATTTGCTCGGTTTGGTTTGGGCATAGTTTTATTACGGCACGCAAATACCTTCTTACTTGTGAAATTACTGTGGAATTTTCTCCAGTGTGCTCACAGAGACAAGGGGATGATGCTGCATTCTGTCTCCCTATACTTGCGATTAAAATGGTCCTGAAATAATGTGGAAATCACAGAGATATATTCATATTATTTCAGTATGAGAAAATGCTGCTATTCATTTGTGGGTAGTTAGTTTTGGTTATAAGAAATTCTAGGTAAGGTCTGGATGGAAGTGAAGAGGTGCAAACCTGCTGTCTCTTTGTGTCCGTGCAAAGGTTGATGTGTTGGGTACATACATAAGGATTTAAATTAATCTGGGGTTATTACTTTATATTTGTGACTCGAGATTAAAAAAAAGTGTAACCTATTATTTTGAAGTCTTCCTGCCAGCATTCTGAACTGGTATCTGTAATTTCAAGTTAGATTCTTCCAAACTCTTTATAGTATTCAGACTGTATGCATGTTTTGTGGGAAAAAGGGAGTCTGTGCACATTGAAAAGGAGGAGTGGGAACCAACTTTGTTGGTTAATTTAGAGAAGTCAATAGCTATCTCCCATAATAAAAAAAATTACATAGTTTTTCTCTTTCACCTGAATTCTGTGAAATCCCCAGTTAGATATGCGTCCTGTGCCTTTGCTAACATTGGGAAATCATACTTTCTTGCTACAATTCCCCGCAAAGAATTAACTATTTGTTAAGTGTGAATAAAGGATTATTGGTGATTGGTTATGTTTTCAGCTCCCTAAACTTGCTAAGTGAAGCTTTCTTTGGAGTTCTGCATTGCTTTCTGAGTACAGTTTTCATGGCAGGGACTATTATTTCATCAGCAGAACAGAAATCTCACTAATTTATTTTACTGATGACAGTGTCTGGTAGCTGGTACTTAAGCTTGTTTAAGCTATTGTATTACCATTTTTTTGGTGTAGCTTTCTGCTTTATACTGTGAGTAAATGTCATCTGCAGACAAATTAATAATTTGTTATCATTTGCTGAAGCAAGAAAGAAGGAGCTGGAAGCCCACTAAATAGACAGGACCACTACCATAGTAGAAACCAAGTAAATATCACTTAGTCAGCTCTCAAAATGTACTGATGGAATTCAATAAAACTGAAATAATAATAAAATTAATTAACAATAATATTAATAACAGTTTGTTCTGTCAGTGCGATTAGGGAGAGCATCGATACTTTGAACTGGAGCATACGGCAGTGTAGATGTGCGTACAAAGCCTCACCTTGCAGCAGGAGAAGCAGGAGTTCCTTCGTTTGGTTAATTGTGCATCTGAACAAGCCTGTAAGCCCCTCAAGTAATTAAATACATAATGATCTTTTAATATCTGCCCCAGACTGGGACTTTCTGAAAAATCTGAGAGTGTGGGGTAACTAGTGTCCATTGAATATCGAAGACATGTCCTGTGGAAATGTCCTCTTCCAGATAATCTGTGTTATCACTTGGGGAGGCCAATAAGATGCTGAGTCCCTGCAGACCGGTTCAACATAGTCCTTGTTTCCTGCTGACTTCAATCGGAGTTTGATCAGCAAGTTATTAGCTGGAGGTGAAGGCTGTGCTTGTCAGAAAGCACGTTTTGTTCTGTGGGGTTTGATCTTGCCATGCAGAAGGACTTGCTCGTGGAGGACATGGTGAAACCATTTACTTAGCTGCAGTTGGACGTAGCTAGATGTCTGGCTGCTGCTTTTAATTAAATCGACCACCAGCCAAATAACTTGGCTTGTGTCCATGGCCTTGTTTCTTCGAGGGTTTTTTTCCCCCCAGTTTGTGCAAGGATAATCTGAACGCTACAGCTTCTTTGTGATTTTGACTAAATAGCACATTGCTTTACTCTTGGTAATTTTATTAATCTTTATTAAGATCATGACCAATCTGGACATAGTCCTTTCATTATAGTCCTTAATAAATAAAATCACATTTATCATGGCAGAGGTACTGTAAGGAATAAAAAATGTCTCGGAACAAGAATATTTGTGTGTTTGTTACAAAGAGTTGTAACACATCTGAAAGAAAATGTAAGCTTATTCGGTATATCATTATTTCCTGGTTCCTTGATGGATTAGCTTACAAATTATGGCGGTCAGACATATCCTATTATTTATACAATGGCTTTTTCTAAGAAAGTTCATTTTTAAGGTAAGCAATCAAGTAATTCCTTATTTGGAGATGGGGGAATACTTAACCTTGAGTACAACAACATTAACTCCAGTAAGCTTAATGAATTATTCATGCTATTATCCACCTTGAGAGACATCAAATCACTCTGCACTGTCTGCAAAGTGCAGTTTACCAAAAAATGATAGCTTGGCGGATTATATTTGTATATCTGAACATTAAACTAAAGACAGTGCTGTGGAAAGGCATTGGCGGATATACCTGTATAATCCATGCAGAATCAAGGTCCTGCATGTCATTTCCTAACCCATTTGCAGTCATAACTCATTAATAATTTGTTTGCAAAGAATGGCCTGATAGACAAAAGTCATTTAATATTCAAAGATTCATATACCAGCTTTGGAAGGTGTAATCACTGCAAGCACTAACCTTTTTACAAAGACGCTGTTCGTGATGGTTTCCGGAGTTTGGTACAACGTCCTGGGGTATGAAGATGCCTTTTTCTCTGTTGTACTTTTTTTTTTACAGATGGAAACCAAAATGCTATTTGCCTTTCAGTATGCAATTCTGGAAGGAAAGTGACTATTTTAAAAGCTTTGTTGAGACTGGCACTGGTATTTTTGTTGAGAATAACAAAATTTAGTCTTTTTGAACTATTCTTCTGAGGTCTTCAGACATATGCTCTTCACAAATATTTCCCGCTTTTCTCCTCCCGTTCGAAAGTCCCAGTTTCGCAGATTACTTAGGTGCATATAAGTAATTATGAAGCATACAGAGAGTATCAGTTTCTGAGTTCTGTGTATGTTTTTACACAGAGAACTCTATCTTGGAATTTCCTTATTTAAAAGCGTGTATGTCTGTTATTTACACCTGTAACATTATTATAGATAATTTGGAGAAACTTCGCTCCAGGAAGTCATGCAAGAAACCGGGCCTTGTGGATTCCTTTTCTGAATTTACTTCTTCATAGTAAGGTATAGAAGACTCTTCAAATCCTAACTAAAACATTACTTACACAGCAGTTTGAGTGGCAGGCAGACACAAACACACACGTGCTTCATACTACAAGGATATATGGGTGGAGTTTTGCTTTTTCTGATGACTTGTATTTATTATGTTTTACTCTCCTCACGTTGTAGTTTAACAAATACATTGTCTCCTTATTTTAATATTAAATTGCCATCTTGCTGGAACTACTGATTTCAGCAAGTTGGCTGTGATGAGCACACCACCATAGCCAGCTCCCCAATTAGAAAAAAGGCTTTAAACCACTTTGACTGCAAAGGTTTCTGCTTCGTCAGTTCTGGAGCTGTGGCCCTCCAGGCCTGTTGGCCAAGAGCCTCTACACACCACAGAGCCCGCACTGAGGATGCAGTGGGAGATGCCCGCAAACACAGCAAGCTGCCTGCCGTCCTCCCAGCTGTCTCACGCTGGCAGAGCGTTTTCAAATAGCTTGATGTATACCAATTGAATGTGCGTGCTGCAAAGGTGTGCCGACTATTTTTCCTAGTAGCTTAATGTTTTTAAGGCAGTTTGCGCATAAAAATATATATGCATTATATGCATACCTTTATACATTTCTATTTTTAGAATTGCGTTAAGAATGTCATCGATTTACAGGGAATATAGGAAAGAACAAGAACAAATACCACACTATTTATCTTCTATACAATAGACTGCTTTCTACAATCTAGAAAGGCTACCTGGGTAGTTTTAACATATGATGAGACAAGGTTTGAATACAAAATTGCATGCTTCATTCCAGAATTTCCCCTCAATAGCTTAAAGATATGTCTATGTGGAAATATTTACACTTGTCACTATGGGCTGTTCGTTCCCTGGACCTTAGTGAAGAATTAATCTACTTTTCTGTCATACTTATCACTAACATTTTTAAAATTATAATTCCTAATCTTAGTAACTATCCATAATGCTTAGAAAGGAGGAGGAGGGTGTTTGAAGAGGACACAGACATAATTTTGCTGTCTGAGTGTAGATAGATGCAGAACTCCTGCAGAAAGAAATTTGTCATTAACTAAAATTCAGAACATCAGAAAGATTCAAATTGAACCCTCTGGCATCTTCAGCTTCATATCAAGATGATATTACCAATTTCTGAACATAGTCACTAATTGCTTTTGTCTGAGAAATGTCTTTTAACCCGTTAAAAATGCTGAGGGCAAAACCCATGTATTTTATGGATTTAGTTCCGAATACTTTGTAGCTCACAAGATTTGATAACTGTGATAAATCTCTAAAGACTCCCATGATCTGAGTCTCATCTTGTCCTTGTGCGAGATGCTTGTAGCATTAATTATGATTTATATGTATCTATGAGAATGCATTCACTATTTTGAAATAGCCAAATAATTTAAAATCAAAATGCTCATGAAAAGCTGTTTCCCACGTGAATATCTAAGCACAGATAAACCTTCCTGGCTATAGAAATATCAAAATGAATAGGATGAATAGCAATTTGCATCAGTTCCAACTTTTGCCAGGAGACTTTTAATCAAAGGATTCAGAAGTTCTCCAGTCAATGTCTAGACTGGCAGAAAGATGTGGGGACCACTGCAAATCCTGTTCTCTCAAGTTATTATGTATGATAAGGGATTACAAAAAGAAATTGTAAATATCAGACTTGAGTCTATGTCACAGAATGGACTCAAAGGGCGAATGCAATGTTGGAAGTTTTTGCAGCCACCTGGAGTGTCCTGTGGGTTGTTTCACAAGTTCCTCATAAAGCATGTATCAAGTCTGTCATTACAAAGTATTTTTTATTTGGCTTTTCTTTTTAGAGCTAATTTCAGTCTTCTGTTTTGACTACTTAGTAGTTTTGGAACATCTTCTGACTGATTTCAGAGCCTGTAATTTTAAAATTAAATTGTCTGGAATATGGAAGGCTCAGTATGACATCTGACTGTGTATCTCTACAAAGAAAACTATTTTTTATAATGATTTAAATAAAACTATGTTTATGTGACTTAACCTTTTTGCCAATAGAGATTTTGCTCATCTTAAAAAGGTTTGAGAATGGGAGGAGGTAGCTTTTCTTTTTCTCTGAATAGCAAAAGAAATAATCTGTAGAATGATTTATTTAAGTCTGTAGTTGTTTGGTTGGGGGTTTTTGTATCTGAATTGAGTGGGCCACCCCAGGCATCCTTTATCTAGCTCCATAGGTGATATTCTGAATATTGTCACTGTAGCAAAAGAATTGCAGGTGGAGAATTAGTACATTGGGACTTACACAGGTGGTCATGAATAGAAAGGAACAGGACTATGTAGCAAAACTGCCTTTTTGTTTGTCTTACGGTTTTGATTATAGTAGTAGCTTTGTGTTAATGCACTTAATATTAGAACACAGCTTTGCTGACTACCTAAATTTAAAGAAATGATTAAGCTTCCCCTCACCAAACACACTTTTAAAGAGTCATACATCATCTCAGTGCTTTGGTCTCTATTTCCAGACTGGGTAGGAATTTCTTTCAGATGGAACTTTTTATGTGTGTTATAGTATATGTAACAGTATAACTATACGAGTATTGATATACATATTTTTAAAGTTTGTCATATCAATTATTTTTCTTAACTGTGCTGTTTGTAATTTTTCCAATACTTTCAAAAAACAGGAGGACGAAATGTTCGCTAAAATACGGATTGAGAAATACACGTTGACTCTTACACTCATTAGAGATCACTTGATTTTTTTTCATGATTCATACTATATGAAAAAAATTCCTCAAAACTTTGGAAGATATTTCAGAAAAAAATGTTTACTTTTGGTGTTTAATATACCTTCAGTATATTTACCATATATTTAAACACAAATCCAGTAGCACAGAATGAAAACTGCACTGCCATCTAAGTGAATGAAAACATATCAATTTAAAATAAACCTATCTGAAAATCTCAAATGCAGATTTTTAAAAATTTCAGTCACAGTAGTACCACAGGAGAAAAAAAAAAAAAAAAAAGTTGTTCAGATGCTTA
>Ga0065711_1004721_pt1 | contig 22600 bp, 8 predicted proteins | sample Hoacrofraction12_FD_59098 | JGI IMG/M metagenome (GOLD analysis project Ga0065711, IMG submission 59098) | Hoatzin crop microbial communities from Cojedes, Venezuela - Epithelial fraction 12 v2 (version 2) | ecosystem: Host-associated > Birds > Digestive system > Esophagus > Crop | place... | reverse complement strand
CTACTCTGCCCTAGGGAGGCCCCATCTGGAGTACTGTGTCCAGTTCTGGGCTCCCCAGTTCAAGAAAGATGAAGAGCTACTGGAGAGAGTCCAGTGGAGGGCTACGAGGATGATGAGGGGACTGGAGCATCTCCCCTATGAGGAGAGGCTGAGGGAGCTGGGCTTGTTCAGCCTGAAGAAGAGAAGGCTGCGAGGGGACCTTATAAACACCTACAAATATCTGAAGGGTGGGTGTCAGGAGGATGGGGCCAAACTTCTTTCAGTGGTGCCCAGCAACAGGAAAGGGGGCAATGGGCACAAACTGAAGCACAGGAAGTTCCACCTGAACATGAGGAAGATCTTCTTCCCTCTGAGGGTGATGGAGCACTGGAACAGGCTGCCCAAGGGAGGTTGTAGAGTCTGCTTGTCTAGAGATATTTAAAATGCACCTAGATGAGTTCCTGTTCAGCCTGCTGTAGGTGACCTTGCTTTGGCAGGGGGGTTGGACTAGATGACCCAGAGAGGTCCCTTCCAACCCTTACCATTCTGTGATCCTGTGAAATGGCCTGTTCATTGAAATCCCTGATCACTCCTGAATGACATCCATTCTCAAAGTTGCCTTGCCAAACGACACTTTCAGTGTGTTGAGAAGAGTCATCAGACTTGGGTGGACTGCCGAACTGATAAGGAAAGATCAACAGGTATGCCATCTTTCCTGTGCAAATTATTTTCTTGTTTCAAAATAGTTCAAGCTAATTCACAAGTGTGTACAATTGGCAGGTTAGACTCATGACTTCCATGCCTAGCATAAAACCACAAGAGAAAGTCATACTCTGTATCAGGAGAATTAATGCCTCCTTAAGAGGAGGTAAGCAGCTGGCAAGCATCAAATATACTATGATCTGGCATTTACTCAGAAAACATTATCTTGACAGTATATAAACTGCCGTTACAACCCACTCTCTAGCATTCCCTTTCAGGGGAAATTCCTAGAGAGGATGACAAAATAAAAGCCGTTCTGGAGGTGTTTCATACTTCATCCTCTAAGTAGAGTGAAAGAAAAAAATTCTCACTAGTCTGGTTCTTGATGCCACGTAGTTTGGTGTAATTATCTGTAACACTATTGATATTACTTGAATTATGCCACTACAGACCCTGCAGATCAAAATCAAAATGAGATTCAGTGTATCTTAGTCCATTCTTGCTGGTGTTGGTAACATTAATCCGTTTATTCAGATTCATGATGGTTTTTTGAAATGGAAACTGATTTACTGTAACAAAACACAATTTCTTTCTAGCTGTTAAAGTAGTAACATCTAGGTAGAACATGAGGAACATAAGACAATATAATTTTTATTAAGCATGATAAGAGAAATACTTTATCAAGTGAGCTGATGTTCAAATAAAAATGTCTAAATGCTGATCTTGCTATTCTTTCCAATAGTGACAATAATGAGTAACGTAGAATGTTTAGCTCAAGATGGATACCGTGAAAGTCAAAAGAAAAGGAATCCCACAGCATCATAGAAAACAGCATCACTTACAGGTTCTGACTAAAAATGAAGCAGAGGCAGGGGGTGACAAGAAGAAATGCCTTCATAGTTCATTGCTTTTCCTCTTCCATACATAAACCCAAGCACAACTACGTGAACTCAAACTTTGGATTGAATAAAATTGCCAAGCCCACTAAGTATGTGAGTGAAGTGTTACTACCAAGATGTAAAACACAGACACTTCTCTTAATTTCTGTGGGATCCACCTTGTCTTTTTATTTGAAAAAATCCACTAGGAGCTCCCATGGAAACACACGTAATTGTAGGACTAAACAAACTGAACTTTGAATAATGGAGTCCATTATTTTAAGCTTGTTCTATGAAGCTGGCAGAGAGAGGGAGATCTGAAGGTACTAAAAGCTTCTTGTAAATGAAATGCTATAAAAAGGGAAGGAATATGAAGGCTCTTACTTTGCCCCTAATAGAATACCTGTTCCCTGCCGAATGCTATAGACAGACAGAACATATCCCTGGTTGTCATACAAATACTTCTGAAAATCGCTTCTCTGCTTACAATATAATCCAGAGTGTGGAGAGAGGTCAGGAGATGTAACAGCAAAAAAATTTCATGCCACTGGGCCAAAAATCTCTGCTTATGTGTATTTCAGTGTAATTGACCTCAGTGTAATGAAACTGTTTAACACCAAATGAAGATCTGCCCTGTGTTGTGCATCCAGTCTGATTTGTAAGGCTTGTCTGTGGCTTCAGCTGTTTCAGATTTACTCTAAACAGGGTGTGAGTGATTGAGGGTTTTTTGAGTTTTCAGCCAAAAATTGGAAGGCACATCACACTGACAAGCTGGCTGATGAACAGTAACTTTTTTGTTTCGCAGAAAACTCTTATCGGCTGGAGGAACAGCAAAGTATAGTGAGGTAATTGCCAGTGTGAGGTGTGGGTGATTCCTGTAGCCATTCTTTATTGCTGGAGGTCACTCCTCTTATTCCATCGCCTTTTATATAGTCCATCATTTTCATCAACTCTGTCTAGGTGCTTTTGTATCAGTCTTTCCTGGAAGTCCAGAATTGTCTCCTCTCTGAAATTGTCTCCTCACCTACCTGAATTATCTGGCTAGTAAATGAAACACGTGTGTTTAAAAGGACAGTTTTGCAAAGTTTTCCCAATTCTGGTTGTCCTTAGACAGTCTTACTCTTTAGTCACCGCCTCCTTTCCCACCCCACGCCCCCCCCGTTCTTCTTTCTATTTTAGCTTGGCTCTATCTCAATTACTACATAAAAAAACATGCCCAGGTGTCTTCCTACTCTGCCGTCAGTCCTACAAGCACACAGATTACAAATACTTCAGACAATCACAGCAAGTAGATAATAGAAAGAACATAGCTAACTCATTTAAGCTAAAGTAGGACTGTTTTCCATGATATACATTTAGTTCTTTATGTCTGTCTCATATGAAATAGCTCCTGAAACAGAGTTCTCTCAATTCCTTTAGGAGACACATTCCTAAACTGATATATATTACACAGTTAATGTTTACCTATTATCCAAGCTACATATATTTAATTAATTTGATCCTACTACTATTAGATACATCCCTCCACACTATATCTTCTCTTTTTTTACTTATATGACAAATATCTAGATATTGCTTAGACTAAATCCTCACTGAAGCCATGCTGATTTAAACCAGATGAGTATCTTGCTCTGTATGTCTACTAAACCAATCACTTTAAATATTTCCACACAGCTTAGTCTCTGCAGATATCTGTTCTATTCATGATATTTTATTGAATATTTTAATATTTTAAAAATATTTTGGTTTATTATATTTTCTTTTATTTGCTTTATTTTTTTGCAGGTAAGGAGAAACCAAAATGAAAAGTACTACTCCAGGTAACTCTTTGGAAATGAAGCTTTTCCTCCCTGTGTTCTATTGATGTGACACCTCTGTTAACATAATGTACCACACATTTTTTTAACTGTTATTTTTTATATCCTAACATTCTCCATTATAAGAACTCCAAGGGGTATTTTAAAACATTTTTGTCTTCTGGATTTCTCTTTCCCTTGAATAGCTGTGGTTTGGAAAACTTACCTCCCAGGGATAACAAAACAAAGAATCAATTCTTTCTGTTCTCGCTTGTCATTTTTCCTAAGACAGGGAACATCTGAATCCATAAACCTGGAGCAATTCAAGATTTACACAAGAGTTGGTGCATGCATGTTATAATGTAACCATGCTGAAACAGTAGCAGGAATATCACTCTTAATGAATGAGACCTTAATTTCATATGCTTTCAAATGCCTTCTTTCAGTTCATGCTCAACACATTTCTCACACTTTGAGTACACAGATTGCTCAGTAGTGTCCCGTTGCCACAGTGGAATTATGTCCAGATACAGGGCAATGGAATTTGCTTCTCCCTGTGTACAGGATACTTATCAGTCCCTGCAACTGCTGTGGGGCACCTAGCCCCAAATTTCAATAATTTCTTTTGTTTAAATTTTTCTGTGTTTTTTTTTTTATCCCATTAAGCAATAGTCAGTTGATTTTTAACAGACTTCATGACTAACAGTGTGTAATGTTATCCATTTGTTTTTCTTTTAAAGGAACGTATAATGTTTCATATGCTTAGTACATAGAGTATCTCTGACATTGTTTTTTTGACAGTCCACTTTAACCTTACTCTAAGTTTAGAATTTCTGGTCCTGTTCAGCTGACTCTTAAGGCCTTGAGATATCTGACGAAGACCTCAGGTACAACCTAACTCACTTAAGGCATAACATGAGCTTAGACCAAGCAGCTCTGACGGGCAAGGTCATGGCAATAACTGTTAATGTAATTGGTCCCAAAACAGGCTTATGAATCTCACCCTTGTTGTGTAATAACTACATTTTTTAAACTTGGCTATTTCTCACGGGGTTAAAGAATGATGGGTATTAGAACCTTGCAGGAAAATTAACTTCCAGCTAACATCCCCAAGGTACAAATAGCTTCTTAGAAATCTCCCTGAATCTTCCAGGACCTTGGAAGCTGCTCCAGGATCAGAGTTCTCAGCTTCTTAGAAATGTAGAAAAAATTGAATTTTATGGAAGTAACAGAGCAAGGACTGAAAAAGAAGGATCGTATGACTATTCAGGATGTCAAAAAGCAGGAAAAATGCTTAAATTAGGAGCCCTGAGAGAAAAATCAGAGGAGTCATTTGTGTTTCTGGGAAGGTGAGGGAAAGATGGGAAACATCAAAAGAAATTTCAAGGAAGAGGGAGACTGGTAGAATTTAGTAGCATATTAAGGGACTGCAAAGATATTAAAGGTGTTTGAACTAGTGGGAACTGTTTGTCATTCTTACCCGGTCTACTTCTTCATTGTCCCCTCCACTTCCCCAGCTTCATTTGGGAACAGGATTTTAACTTACACAGAGTGTTCAGTCCAAGACTCTCTCCCTGTCTTTGAAGTAGCCCTTTATTCACCATACCTTCACTTTCTGGACTGGCACATGTAGGTCAGATGTAGAAAGGAGGAGTAGGGTCTCATCTTTCTAAGCAGAAGAGAAAAAGAGCAAGGGACAGAAGTGGGAGTTTCTGCTGCTGAGATTGCAAGACCTGACGCTTCTGTGGCCTATATATGGGATTGCATCCTAACAAAAATAACCATGATTTCACAGCCACTGACAGTGACAACAGCAGCAGCTCTTGGGGAGCAAGGAATTGACTCTTTGGATCATACATTACTTGATTAGCCAGTGGAAAGAAATGACAGCCTATTGTCTTATTGTCATGGTCTCTTTTCCTATCACATAGAAATTGAAATGTAAAAATCTTATTTTTTTTCCTATCTATCTCCTGTGAAAATTGTCGAGTGTTATAACCTAGACCCTATTTTCATTGTATGAAATCTATTTGACTAGTAACCTTAAGAAATGTTGTACAAATGATGCAAGAATAAATAGCCACAAAAAGGGACACTGACCAGTAGAATTTAAAGGGCATGTGGAGTTAGTCTGGGGGCATTTGCTTTCACAAATACCAGGTAATATTTATCTTGCATTTGAGAGATTTCCTATGATAACAATGTTCAAAGATGTAAATAACTTAAAAAGGGCTTGAAAATAGCAGCTGTGTACTGACAGTGTTTAGCTTTCCCACCTTTAATGTGTCTGGGACTGTATTTAACTAGTTTTGCCACATCTGTTTATGTGCTGTTCAGTGCTGGTCCAGCACTGCTCAATTTCTAGTTATGTTCACAGTTTTTTCTGTTATGTTCTTCCAGTATCATTGGTCTCACTGTTACAGCCTGTAAGGAAGGGGTCATACAGTTTTGTTTATATTTCACAGCTCGGTAGTCATAGTTATTGCAGCTGTAGGGTGAAAGCCTAGCAACAATTCTCAGCATAATCTTTTTTTTTTTTTTTTAACTTTACTGCATTACTAGCTCATATGTCTAATTCTAATACATATTTTGCAAGCCATTGTAATTAGGAAGTGACCAGCCAAATGGCTAATTATACACGTGAAGATAATCTCAGGCATAAAAACACAGGGCTCATAGGGCATTCTTCTGTTAGCAATCCAGCCCTGCTACTGCAAACCACTGGATTAAGCCTTCCCATTTCTTCAGCTTTCTCCTAGAGTATTCATTCACAGTCCACATAGGTAATCTTCCTCTTCATTACCACATTTCCACCTGTTTACTATTTCAAATAGCTTGAAGATATTTTGGTACAAAGAGCACTACTGTGTATGCCCTTTCTTAGAATCGCAAATACTTTTGGTTCCCTGTCTCTGAGGAGGTATTTTGCCTGCAGCATTTCTAAGTTGAAGAGGTCATGCATGAAGTTTTTTCACACTGAACTATTCAGTTCAAGCAAGATTAAAATACACACTCACAAAAACAAACCTCATCCCCCATCTGCAATGATCAGCTTCAATGAGTACATTACAAGCTTCCTCATTTTCCATGCAGTAAGAGCCAATTATCGTTAATCTGCTGAGTTGGAAGTCACCTCACATACTTACAAGTCCTCTGATCCTCTGACTTATAAACAGCTTTAGTCATTTTCTAACATTATCCTTGTGAAGTTACAAAGATGTTCTGTACTGGCAGAACTTTTTATTTCTGATCTATATTATTCTGTTAATAAGGATATGTATTTGAAAAATAAACTAATTTAACCGAGTCAATAATATCTGCTTTGCTTTTTGGTACAGGCTGAGACCTCTAAGTCTATAAATTTCATAGCGGAATACAATAAATAATTGAAAATAGAATGTCAAGCAAGAAGAATCTCATTTGCTGGTTTGGTTTGGTTTTATTTTTTTTGTTTTTGTCTTTTTTTTTGTAGTTGTTTCAGTGTAAAGATTCATGGGTAGGAGAGCAGGGAGGGAAATTCCAGCTGCTCAGAAAATTTCCATTAGTTTCCTGACTAATTTTTCCTAGGCATCCTTTGCTCTCGTCTCTCCTGTTGCTTTTCCAGATTTGGAGCAGAAAGCTAGACACAGTTCCGCCAGTGGCTGGAAAAGCAAATCCTTCATAAAAAAGTTCCTGAAATTTCCTGAAGGACTGATAATAGGAACTCACAGTGGAAGTTCACTGGAAGAGTTCTTACCAAGGGAAGCAAAAAGTGCAAACAGTATTTCTGCTTAGCAATTACTAATTTAAAAAGGAAACATTTACCAAGGAATACACTGAATAAAGAAATCAAACAGTCTTGTTATTTTTAATTTTTTTTAACTGACTATAGCCAGTCAAAATGTTACAAAAAAGATACAAAAGAACTATTAATTTTAGCCTTTTTCTTGATCTCATCTCAGAAAAAAAAAATCAGTTCTAAAATTCACTTTAATGAAGGACAGTGTAACTATTTGTTTCTAAATCATGCAAAGATATTGCGCAAGGGATGCACATACCAGGTTTCAGGTGGTTGGAATCAAATCCGGAGATTAAGCTTACAATTGCCTATTGAAGACCTAATATAGTAACACTGCTCACGTCCTGAACATATAACAAATCATGTTCATATATGTAATACACACATGCTTCAGGAAAAAGTTAAAGGAAGATAAAACTACTTCTCTATGAAACATTAGGTTTGCCGTTATTGCAAAGGGTGTATTACTTTTTTTGAACGTGTTATTTCTATCGTGACAAAGTTTCTGCCTGTATTTCCCCCGCTGCCTTTTCTGTGGGCACCTCTTCTATTGCTGTTCCCTGGGGACAACGAAGTGTGTGAGTCAGACCCTTATTCTCAGGGGTATAAACAGCCTGATTTCAGTGCTCAAGAGACTTTAAGGCTGTTGGAAAAGGTCACTAAGCACTTCCAAATTCTACCAATTAATGTGTTTGGTGGATTGTGCTGAGTATGGAATACAGAAGGAAATTCCATACCTTGTCAGTTAAATACTGCAGGCTCAGTGGACACTCAAAGTGGCTTGCGTAACAGTAAGCTGCCAAGAGTTTAGAGGTTTGCAAGTCTGTTTTCTTTTTCAGCTCAAAATTAACATGACATTCATACCATTTGTCAGCTTTCTGATGTTTCCTATCATCTATAGCGCTGTTACTATGTGTCTCTGATTTTCTATATGCATTCCCATTATAACATTGATTCTTCTCACCAAAATCTTTGTTTTCATATGTACATGAAATTCAGAATTAGAAATTGATGCTTTGCACTAATTGCACCTTGTCAAAGGTCAAGGATTGACTGTCTTCTAAACAGGACACTGCTGGCAATGATGTCACAATGTGTTCATCTGAATTCTCTGTTTTCTGTACTGGAAACTTTTCGTGAAGATCTGCAACTGTGTGACAAACCTGGATGGTTGTAATAGATTTCCTGTAATGCCACTGTATTTAATCTCTAGAACTTTGCTTTTCCATTTGCTTCTGTAGGTGGTCAGATATCCATCATTCTTTTAATGATCACAACCATAGGTTAAAGTGGAAATGTTACCAGTGGAAGGTTTATGCTTTGTTCTTTAAGCCCAAAACCTTTGAAATTGGTGTGTGAAGCTGTCAGCAAGTTAATCTGTGATGTTATTTCTTTCTGACTTTTCCCGTTACGGATTGATTCACCTCTTGGACTTCCATATTGCTTACATAACACCAGAATGGAGAATTGCAGAGATCCTTCTTTGTTTCAACATAAATTATTAAAATAATTCGTTTTGGAACAATGAACAACCTTTGGATTTCTGTTTTCATTCTGGTTGAACTGCCATATGAAAGGATCCGATCAACAATAAACCTAAATCCTCCCATCTGACGTAAAGCCACGAAATGTCTGGGCTATATCTGTGTTTTTTCTCATCATTATGTCAATGGAAATGCCAGACTGAAGAAGTGAAGGAATTCAATCTTGTTTGAAAAGAACAACATAGCAAAAGAGAGAACTGCTATGGAGTTTAAATTAACGACCTAAGCCTTCTTTTACTTAGACCCTGCAAACTACATCTTGATCTGAAGGCTTGATGATGTTAAATATTTTTACTGGCATTCTGCAACACTTCATGCAGTACGAAACTTCAAGAAAATGAGACTGCGTTCAGTCTGGCATCTAAGCACATCAGTGGTCTAACCACAGACACATTTTTTGTAGGCATCATGGAAAAGGAAAATTTTAAGTAATGTTTTGGAGGTGGATGATGAAGTGGCATTGTGAGAACACTTCCTAAGCATCTAGAGGTAGCAAGAAAGAAACTACAAAGACTTTTGTTTGGAAAAAAGTAGCATTTGGCCAGTAGAGAAATGTCACAATGGAAGGGAGCCCAGATTCTCAACAGTAAAGAGCGAGATGATAAGCTGTGTGGGGCTGGAACAGAAAGAACTCAAAAGTGAATACAAATTATTTGTGCAATATACAATAGACAATGGACAGTGAAATGATGTAAAGAAGAGATTAAGGTTTTGAAGGAGGAATATTTTGACAAAAAGAGATATGAGCAGACTCCAAGAGCCTCAGACCCCTCTGAGACCAGTTTCAATTTCCTGCAATGCAATAGAAGATCTAGTTCTTTCCTAGTGTGAGAAAAAAAATTTAAAAAAAAAAAGGGTAAAAAAACCTATCAGAAGCTGATGAACATCTCCGATGTGTTCCACCTGAGCAGAAAATGGTACAGCCCAGGTGCCTCGCTAATCAAGATTACATAGTTGTAGGATGATAAAAACGCTTAAATTCCTTCTCACAGAACCAAAGAGAAGAGAAAGGAAAGGAAGTCATTTAAGTGGTGTGGGTTTTATCCATCCTTAATTTTTAAGCCTAGACTACAAGAAGCCCAGAGTATCCTACTCAGACCAGCTAGTCCTTCTTTTGACGAGATATTGGACTCGATGGCATCATGAGATACTCTCCAGTCTGAACTACGCTAAGGATAAAGAAGAGGTTGAGCTAGTCAAGTTTCTTCCCAGGAGTGAGCCAGGAAACATGTCTAGCCCATTGAGGTATGTAGCACTTATGGATCTCCCTTCCAAACAATCCCTTTAAGATGTAAAAGTTACAAAATTGAAATGACATTACCTTCAGCAGAATCTCCATCTGCAATTCATCATGCTCAGATTTTAAAATCGATCTTACTATTTTCTGTGATTCATTTTCGTGATAAACCATATTAGATAACTACATTTTCTTTCTGTTTTGTATTTTTTCATATGTGCAAAATTTGTACACATACAAATGTACAAAATATAAGTATACATACAAACCAGAAAAGTAAGTATACATACAAAGAGGGCCTGCTCTAATGAAAAAAAACAAACAAAACCAGGCTTTAACATTTAATGTCAGAACAAAACTCTTTCTTTTTAAAACCAGTTCATGCCATTTGTTTATTATATAAAAATTTGTGGTCAGGAACTCTTTTATGAATATATCTTGCTCAGATGAAGAGAAGGAAAATAAATTTTATCTCAGGATTTATAACAGAGAAATTTTGGATTATGTTAACATTGACACCCTAACATGTCACTACATTTGCCTATGTAATTGATTCATTACATAATAACTGAAATGTCATTATTAATATACAAGGGTTTTTTATTTCTTAGCAGAATGAATTTTAACACATTATACATTTTCATCTGATAGCCTTTCCAAAAAATCTTAGTAAACTTTAGTGATCGTCAGTAGACCATTCTGCTTTTTTTAGTGAGGATGAATTAAAGTTGTCTGGAAGGCAGATTAATTGCTAGTGCATGTTGTAGATCATAGACCAAAAAAGCCATCAAGGAATAAATGCATTTTGCAGATTAATTAACTGTGGTCTTTGAAGCTACCAAAACCAAATTTGTTACATTTTTTTCTAGAATATTAACACTTTAATGACAAGAACTCTCCATTCCCAGTTAAACTTTTAAGTCAATGAGTTCTAAGTTAATTCCAGATTGGTGGTTTTGGTATAGAGAAGAACTAGCAAAGAAAAATGGGAGGTAGATTTGTATGCCTCACTCAGGGACGGGGAAGTAGAAGTGGCTACTATTCATCAACAATACTTTATAACATGCTGTCCGATATTGCACATTATAGATATTGGTATAACATGGTCTGCCATTTCTCAAAATAATTAAATTTAGATAGTTACCCTGTACATTGATTTAAGCATGCTTGAAGGCTTCACAGAAAGCAGTGTCTCATACAGTGGTTAAGGTTAAAAACATCTAGGGAATGATCACCAAAGTGCAGTGCACATTTAACAAGAATAACTGCAATCCCTAAGGCAGCTGCACCACACAGAGAAAAAAATCATTGCATCAGTGGGATGAAATTAGTGAAGCTTACTTTCTTTCAGGATATCAACTCATTCTCTCTCAGTCCTATCAACAGAGTAATTCTAACTCTGCATATTTCCTTCCTTCTGTCAGTCTACTAGACTATTTCTAGTCTAATATATATGCTAATTGGTCATTTGCATATTTGATGGCTGAATTCTGTCTAATTTTCCTTCAGTGGGTGCAGCTGTGTGCAACTCCCTGGCCCCTCCCCACGTTTCTATAACATTTAAAGCATAAGTACTTTTAGACGCTACCTGTCTTTAAAGTATGACTAAAGGTGGTCAGGTGATTCAAAAGCTGATAGAACAGAGGCACTGGCACACAGACTGAAGGCAGACAGATCTACGATTGTGTTTCTGGGCAGTAGCCCAGGCTAAGAGACAAGATGCACCAGGTCACCAGTATTTCAAGGAGCTTCTAAGAGAGTAGAATTATGCAGTCTGTATTATTCTTGTTAGTGCTATATTCCAGTTTTATCACAGCATTTCTTGTGCTGCTATTTGGCTAGAACTCCACCGCTAGGGATAATATTGCATGATGTTATCTTACTGCTACAAGTTTTAAAGCATTAACACCAAGTACAGTAATAGGTTTATGCATGTATGTTTATACTCTTCATATCTGCAGACTGAATTCCAGCCAAATTATTTCCAACCAGGTTACAATTTCTATGAGTAGGAATGAAAAACTAATACTGGTTATTCTCTGAAGAGGAGACTAAAAGTGAATTGTTGTCACCTTAATAATGCCAGTCTAGGTTATGCTTAGGTTAGCTCATAAGAGAAATAAGGTACTCTGATGTAAATAACTCGTTCTCTAACTGACACATCCTATCATTGAGTGCATAACACATTATATCGATTTTGATTATGTGGATTTGGGGGGAAAATAAGGAAATATAAGCAAAGATATTCTCTTGCTACTCATAATATCAAAATAATCTTGGAGTGATGTGTCCCAATCATTTCCTTCCTATGATGGAGACAGCAGATCAATAAGACGTAAAAACAGTGCCAGAAGTTATAGGAATTGGCTCCTTGCCACTTTTTCAGAGATTATCCCCAGGAAGAAGATTTAAATCTAAACTTTATGTGTTTATGTTTTGTAAGCAGAAGTTTGAATAGCTTTTTAGATTGCTGTTGACAGCTTGCTTTATAGAAATGGAGAATTTTTCAGTGTAATGCATCTCATCATAAAATACCAACCCTGTGGGGAAACCAGACCAAACCAAAATATCCTATTTTTTTTTTCAATCTCTTAGTTTCAATTAAGCTTTCATATAAAAAAATATTTCAGGCCAGGCTGGATTTTAAAAACAAAAGTAGGCAGAACACAGCTGGGCAGAACAAAAGCTCCTACAATAATGAACAGTGTTGTAGTTAGGTAGTTCACTTAGGAATAAGGACATGAAGTATTTCAAGTACTGCTCTGTGGGAGATGCTTCAAGGATTTGAATCTTCTTGTTATTCTTTGTAGGTGAGTGCCCTAGTCACTGAGACATTAGCTGTGTTCTCTCTGTCACTATTGACGGAGATATCCTTTTATGTGTATATAATTAAAAATTTCTTGAGAAAAAAATGTACATTTCCCTAAATTCATTTGTGTAAATTCAGTTTTAAAAGCACTATCTAAATATTCACGGCTGGCTCTGCATTGCTGACCATCAGCATAGCTATTTTCCCTAATTAAATATTTTTCCATTACCTCCACCTATGCTGAAGGCTCTGTTATGCATTGCTGCTATGTCATATTGCCAGCAGAGATAACTGAGTTGAAACAGTGAGAAAACCCCCTTGAGAATGTGTAAAACAGGTATGTAGCCCTGCTTCTGAAGACAATAGCACCATTCAGTATAATCTCGCTTAGAAGATAATAAGAAGTGTATTGTGGTCTGCTCAATTCTGGAAGGATTCACTGTGTCAGTCAGACTATAGTCACCTAAAAATTAAACTTCCAGGTACTGAATTACTTGAGGTCTGAAAAGTAGAAAAACATACAAACAAAAACATTGGAAAGTACTCATATATCAGAGTGATAAATGAAATCAAGTAGAAGTAACTAATCTAATATTCTTTGACTACATAAGGTTTGATACTCAAAGAAATCCCAGGAAATGCTGTTATCAACAGCTATGAAGCAAATGATTGTAAGATAAGTTTCTTCATTAGTTAGAAGTTGCTTTGTAGCTTAAAACATGAGAGATTTCCTTTCCAGTTAACAAAGAGAAAGAGTTTAAATTCATCAGTCAAAACATTTCATTTCCATCTAAAATATCAAATGCTTTATTTCATGTATGCTTTTACATTTTTTATCCTCAAAATGACTTAAAGTCATTACAAAAGCCGTTTCATTCTAGACAAAAAAAAACCCAAGTATTGTAACATTGGGACTGCTGAAATGGCAGAAATTCATGTCTTTAGGCAGATCTATGTATAAGGTTCTGTTTTTATACTATCTATTAGACTGATTGTTTCCTTGATTCCTATAAAAGATTAGCCATGGGCAGATTGTGAAGGTGTGAGGCAGAGAGAATGCATATGTGTTTAGAATATATGCATTTCAAAAAAGAAGATTCTAAATCTAAAAGCACATTTTTAAGCATCTTTACAAATAATTGGTTACATTTTGAATAGTGCAAATCATACGTATCCCCATTTGGCCTTAATAATCTTGAGAATTGTAGGGGTCCTATCATTTCACCAAAGTCTTTGCAGAAGTATACATTCAATATAGTATATATCTTTTAATTTGTATGTCTTTGTATTTGTAAAATATTTGCTGATACCTTATACCGTAGTATGATTCCCATTACAGTCAACTTTATTTTTTTAAGCTAGCTAAGTATAGCACAATTATGTCCTAGTTTGGATGCAGTTCAAATGTTTCATTAGTTTCAGAAGATATCTCTGTTGCTTCTCTAAATTTGTCCATTCCCACTGTTGACATTACATAATCTAGATGCTATTTGAGTCAAAGCTGTAGCTTTCAGTTCCAAAATTCCACTTCCCTCATTTCCAACAGATTTCTTCTTCTCTTGTACAGTTCGTTTGGTGTTAGTTTTTTGTAAAGGTTAAATTCTTAACTCCATGTTTGCATGCAACATGACATTGCTGAACTTGGCATTGTTATTTACAACTGTGCAAAATCTTTTGGGAAATGTGCATCTCATCAATAGATTGGCATGTGCCCATTTTCAGTGAAAATAATTCTCTTAAGTCAGTAAAGTAAAATGTGGGCTTGTGGTTTTAATGGTTGCTTTTTTCCCAGCCTCCTTTTCCCCCTTATACTCTTCTTTTTTGAGTGTTGTGCCATTTGCTTGGAAGTAACTGTGCCATATTTTAACTAAAAAATTGATAGAAATGTTTTAAGCTTGCTTTTGAAACAGTGACTCATTGCAAAAAGGAGAACTGTTGTCAGAAACCCACATTCTTTGCCAACAGATTTCATGTGGAGTATTGCTGCTTTGATGCTCAGCTTCACAGTAATGTCCAAAACATTGGAAATGCAGTTAACAAAAACATGTAAAACACCTCTTAAGAATAAATGTCTGTTCTGGAGTATTCTTGTGTATTGGACAGAAGGTAAAAATTAGGAGATCGTATTATTGTTTTACTTTCTATTAATCCAGCACCTAAAGACATCAGTTAGAATTCAGGCACTGCTGTGCTAAGCACTGCACAGACACTTCTCTTACATCTTATTCACTGTAACTAGAAACACAAGTATATTTCCATATGCATAATGTATATAATGTACAATAGAAGTCCACTACACTGAGGGATGGATAAGCACAAAATAAGTATAGGGATACAATAATATTGTGTACAGATTTTGGCTGGGATAGAGTTAGTTTTCTTCATGGTAGTTTATATGGTGCTATGTTTTGGATGTGTGACCAAAACAGTGTTGATAACACACCAATGGTTTAGTTATCACAGAACAGTGCACACATGCCATCAAGGCCTTCTCTGTTTCTCAAGCTGCCTTGCCAATGACCAAAGGGGTATTCCATAACATAGTGTTGTGTTCAGCAACAAAACTAGTGGAAAGAAGGAGGAACGGGGGAAGTTCAAGGTTATGGCATTTGTCTTCCCGAGTATCTGTTAAGTGTAATGAAGCCCCGCTTTCCTGGAAATGGCTAAGCATCTGCATGCCAGTGGTGAGTAGTAAATTAATACTTTATTTTGCCTTGCTTGCTTATGCAGCTTTGCTTTATGTATTAAGCTGTGTTTGTTTCAACATGAGAGTTTTCTCACTTTTACCCTTCCATTCCTTTCTCCCATCCCACTGGGGAAAATAAATGAGCAGCTGCATGGTACTGAAATGCCTACCCGGGTTAACCCACAACGTGCACATACGCACTAACAAGGAGGAACTCATTGGCGATGAGAAGGTTGAAGGCAACCTCGACTGCAGTGACCATGAGAGTCAGGAGCTTAGCATCCTGAGATGATGGAGCAGGGCAAAAATCAAGATCACAGCACTGGATTTCAGGAGAACAGGCTTTGGCCACTTCAAAGATCTGGCTGAAAACGTCCCATGGAGAAAGACCCTGGAGGGAAGAGGGACCCAAGAAGCCTAGTTAATATTGGAGGATCACCTCCAATCTCAAGAGTAGTCCGCCCCACCAAGTAGGAAGTCAGGCAAAAATGACTGGTGTCTGGCACGGATGAACAAGGCACTCCTAGCCAAACTCAGACACAAAATGGAAGCGTACAGAAGGTAGAAACAGGGACAAGTATCTTGGAAAGAATACAGAGACTCTGTCTGAGCATGCAGGGTTGAGATTAGGAAAACCAAAGCCCAGCTAGAATTGAATCTGTCCAGTGAAGTGAAAGACAAGAAGGTATTCTATAAGTGCAGAAGTGACAAAAGGAAGACTAAGAAATGTGTGAGTCCATTGCCAAATGGGGCAGGAGTCCTGGTGACACAGGACATGGAGAAGGCTGAGATACTGGATCCCTTCTTTGTCTCAGTCTTTACTTCTAAGCTCAGCCTTCAGGAATCCTAGGCCCCAGAGACCATAGGAAAAGTCTGGAGCAAGAAGGACTTACCCATGGTGGAAAAGGTTCATGACAGCTAGTACTTAAGAAAATTGGATTTATATAAGTCTATTCACCTTGATGGAATGCATCCACAAGTTCTGAGGGATGTAGCTGATAGAATTTCAAGGTCACTGTCAATAATCTGTGAATGACCATGGCAACTGGGAAAGGTGCCTGACAACTGGAGGAAAGCAAACGTCACTCCTGTCATCAAGGTTGAGAAGTAGTATGGAGAGAACCAAGGCCAGTCAGTCTCACCTCAGTTCCTGGGAAGGTGATAGAGCAACTGATCCTTGGAAAGTTTTCTAAGCACACGAAGGACAAGAGAGTCAGTATGGATTCACCAAGGGGAATTCATGTTTGACCAACTTGATAAACTTCTTTAATGAAGTGACTGGACTGAAAGATGAGGGAAGAGTAGTGAGTATTATCTACCTGGACTTAGTAAGGCTTTTGACATTGTCTTGCCTAAGATCCTCATAGAGAAAATGGCAAAGTACAGGCTGGGTTAGCAAACGGTGAACTGAAAACTAAACAGTGAGGCTTAGAGGGTGGTGATCAGTGGCACAAAGTCTAGTTGGAGACCACTGACTGTCTGCCTGCCTGCCTTTGTGCTTCCTTTCAGAACCTATCCAGTAAATGTGGAAGACACTTCATAATGGTTTCATTCAAACAGAAGCTACAAAATTGTTATCGTAGGTTGATTAAGCACCTAAGCATGAAGAAGGTAGCAGAAGCCATCTGAATGGATGACAAACCTAACATAAATTTTGGGAAATGTTAGGCACCTCCTTGAGGAACAGATATTAAACTTCTTCTGAACTTCTACCAAAATAAAAATGTGGACCTTCTTTCATTACTGGCTTAGATCTATTCTAATTTCTTGATTCAGACATTTATAAATATTTCTGATCTGAATAATAGAAACTTATGAAAGTGATGTAGGAGTTAAGGGAGAGATTGAAATACCAAGTGTTTGAACAGGAATGAGCGGTGACCCAGCCACACAAAAATACGTCGTGAGTTTAACTAAGAATATGAGGGAACTCAGCAGAATTGTGTGTGAGGTCGTCCTTTACAAAGTAGTTTTGAATAATTCTGAACACAGAAAGTTTAAACAAGTTTTGTATCATCCTCTGTAAATTTTCTTTGGCCCTTTTTACATATTCAAGTCAAATCTATAAAATCTACAGAATCCTGGCCTTATTGTATTTGTATTTCTAATAATGTCTTGTTTGTGTGTATCCATCTGTACAAGACCAACTAACATTTCTATTATCATGTCATTCCTTTTCAAATGCAGTGTGTTACAAGCAGACACCAAACTCTCAAGTGGAGTCCTCAAAAAGAGTCCCAGGCTTACTGTTACACATATCTTGTCTATCTTAAGATCCGGTTAATAGATTTCCTATAATTTCCTGTGTGAAATAAAATAAAGTCTCCATCAACAGTCACCTGAGATTTAGTTTGTGTCTCTGCCTGATGTTTTTCAAGGTTTTCAAAAATTTTGTGCAATTTTCCAGAAAAAAACCCAAACTGTTGGGCTCTGTTATACTGTTGTATTTTGGCAACACCTTTCCCATTAGTGCAATAGACAGCTACAGGAGGTTTAGTACAATTGGAATCCTGATAAAGACAAGAAATAAGCAGAGAGGGCCATGTACAACAGGAAAAGAAATATAAAACCTGAAAGAAGCCAGGGACAGGCACTCATTAAGGTTGCTGAGGGATAAAACCAAATCCATTTTTTAAATTAAAGCAAGCTGTTATGTTGCTATCACTCCTTGAGACACGGGGTAGAGAGATAAAAGCTCACATGAAGACTGCTAATAGCCATATACCATTCTGGCAGTGAAATGGGTTAAAAATCTTTATTGAAGACAGCTCACTCTTTGCCTTCTCTTTCTCTCCCTCTCTCACACAATGAACTTTCCTGTCTATATTGGCAAATATTCTTAGTATAAAATGTTTGGTCTTTGGACTGCTGAAACAATGATAAAAATGCAAAATATAAGTAGGATTATGTTCTGATGAGATGAACTCATTAATATATATAAATGCATACATACATAGTATAACATAATGTTTCTATCCTTTTCTATGTGTCATGTCTTCCATGCCAGTACAAGTTTCTTTGAACGTTAGTATAACATTCCCTGTGGTCTTAGAACTTTCATAATGCCTCTTCCCTCCATTTCAAAGTGGCTTATTTTCACTGTTGAATCACATTTTTATTTATTTTTGCAGATACCTCCAAAATACGCTCTGTCATCAGGTTTCATATACTGTTGAGAAGACTAAAACTGTTAAAAGGATGACCTTCAGGGATGTTATAATTACAACCAGCATTGCAGTTGCATGCACACAGATTGACTTCCTGACACCGGCTTCTAATTCTTTCCTGCTATAATCTATGATCTTTTCTCCACGGAATTTGTTTCATGATTACTTCTTGTTTTAGGAAGTCAGATTTGTGGCAGCATTACTTGCCCGTACCTTATCACACTGATAAGCTCAGTTGTTCAGACTTTAGCCTCCTTAGAACAGTTCATTTCGCAAGCTCTTTAATAAAGTGGGACTTGCCTCCTACTGCTGTGTACCTTGCTTGACCATTGATAATTATACAAAACACACTAAAGAAATTTATAATGCTAGAATATCAGACAACATCAGTTAGTTGCACGAGTCCTAATGTTTTATTTTTAAAATCACTTAGAACCAGGCTAAATGACAGTGCAAGGTCTAAGACAGTGAGGGTTATATTATTCATGGTTTTGTGGAAAGCTTTGAGATTTATAAACAATTCTGCAAGAGAAGAATTGAAACAATAACTATATTTCTCAAGGGAAAATCTGAGATTTACTGGAAACTAGGACACATAGTCTGTTCTAGGAGCACATAAGAGCAAAATACTCTGATGTATAGCTCAGAAACAGCAGTCATGTTACTGTTCTTCAAGGAGTCTCAACTGCAAGTGTATTATAAGAAATTGTATTTTTGTAAATAAACATTAACAAGATTAATAATCTAGAACCTGCTGCCCATTTGTTTTCTGTAACAAAACCTACTTCTCATGTCCAATTGAAGCAACTGTTCAGCACCATGACAATGTTGAGAGACATTGACCACTGAAATTTAACCTATAGCAGAGGACAAGTACTAGCCAACGGAATGGTTTTTTTCAGTGGCTATGTTTCACTGGAAAAAAAAAAAAGGAAAAATACATCCTATTGTAGGACAATCTGGGAGAAAGAAATGGTGATGAAACATGATAATTTATATCTTGAATTCAAAAGAGAAAGAAACATATTAGCTATTTAGAGAACCCATGAAGAAAAAATTGCTGCCAGCAACTGCATGATTCCTTTGTTCATTGTCTTCACATGAGATCTTTGCAGACCCTATTCAGATTTTCCTTTATGTTTGAAAAATAGATATGCACATTACCAGTGAAAGAACATTCTAGCATAAAATGTCCATTAAATCAAAGCATCTAACTGGTCTATTGGGGCAATGTGATGGTTCCTTGCCACAGTTCAGGTAAGGCAAGTAATGTGAATAGGGAATTTAATTCAGTTACTGCAAGAACAACATAAAAATAACAGTCTTTCAGGAAGCAGGGATAAGGAGGTGCTCTAACTTCCCAGTAAAGTAAGCATGCTAAACCTGAAGAGTAAACTTGTGTTTTCTGCTATCGCTGTGCTGAGACAACCTCAATGAGTACATGTTCCTTTCTGTTTTTTACTTACTCAGTGGTCCTCACTAGCTTCCTTGCCTGCTGGTTTGGCTATATCAGATTTGGAAGTATGCAGTCCCATCTATTGTTGATCATACTTATCATCATTAATATTATTAATGGCTAACTAGTTGTTAACAAAGTTTGACAGAAACATGAACACGCTTTCTCTGCAAAACATATGCACAAGCAGATCTGTAAATACATGTTATTTCCCATGGATTCTGTACACATTATATTTGTAATTTCTCTTTGTACACAGACCCTGTACTGCTAACTCAATGCAGAGTTGTGGTACAATGTGAAATGTACAGCAGCCACTTCTATGGAATTTTTGGAAGCCTGGCACAAACAAGTTTTATTGGGTTACAAGATATGGCAAAATAATTCTTATACCCCAGGTTAAATTTCTAGGCAGAAAAGAAAATTTATTTGACAAAACCCAGGGAATCTGCAGCTGGCATTCAGTAGTAGCTACAGCAATGTTTTCTTCGAGAACCCGCTCACCAGAGGAGGTATTTATGGCCGTGACCTGTTACCAAGTATGTCAGTAGATACAGAACTCCTCCAAGATTTAGAAACATAAATCGAACAATCTCCTTTTACCATAAGTATTGAACTATTTTCACTCCTTCTCTCCAATAAATGCTCTAACTGCAATCACATGATGAGGATATAGGGAATGTGAAGAAACACCTAAAGAATTACTGGTCTGAAAAGCAGGAAACTTCACAAGTAGCTAACTAGGCAACTAGATGTAATGACTACTTAATTGTAAAAGGTGAGTCATTGGATCAAGGCCTTGTATTTCAGATTATGTCTAAACTGTGGGATCCGTATCATATCCAGTCCTTGCAGCCTAGAGTCTAGCTTCATTGAATCTCAGTTTTACCTGTGTGAGAATCAAGTAGGTGTTAGCCTGCTCCACACTTCACTTTCACTGAGAGGCCATCTTTTGATATCAAGCTGATACATCACCAAATGAAAACAAGAGAAGGAAAAGGGAAAAGTAGCTACATCAGTCAGACATGATGCCTACCAGTGATCAAGTTGATGTGACTGTGAGAAAACAATCATGACCTTAGCATGTGCCAGGTAAATTTTAGAATGTGCTAGGTAAATTATACGTCATAATTTTAGCCACCTGCATGCAGAAAAAACTAATCTGAAGAGAAGGAGTGGTACAGATAAGATGCTAGGGACTAGAGCAATCCTATTTTTGAAGTGTTCAAGAGCAGATTTTGAAAGAGATACAGTCATAGTAAGAGAATTGGTACAGAAAAATGAAGGAATATAGTTGCATCAGAAAGACACCAGAGAGAAACGGTTCTGACAAGCCTAAAAAGTACATCCACATGGACAGCTATGTCCCTTGTGGGTATCTGTGTTGTACTGGCTAAAGCCTTATAGGAATGTGCTAAATATATTTTCATTACTTTGTTACGTTTGTAGCCATGTCATAAGAGAAAATGGCCACAGTTATGATTCAATCAATAACTATATAATTAATATAACATAGAAGTTAAGACAATTATAGCCCCAAATGTCCTTTAGCTCACTTTTTAGGTCATAGTTCCACAAAGTCAGAACTGTGAAACTTGCAGAGGCTTATGTTGAATGTAAGGTTTGAGAACTCTGGTCACCAAACTCAAAAAGAAAACACTACCAGCACCTTCCTTATTTAGAAGGACAGATAAAAGCACAGTTAAATTATATGTCTAAATAAATTACACAATAAATTGTGAGCAGCTGATTGCAAACTTAGAGCATACTTGCAAATGGATGTTAGAAGATCAGCTGGTATCTTATTCATCCTTAATTTTGATGCTTTCCCACTTCTGAAAGAGAGATCTGAAGAAACAGAAGGAAAACTGAAAAGAAAATGAGTTTGATGTTTTATAATTATTTCGAAAGAATTACTGCACATTTTCAAAATATTGATCTTTTTATTAATTCATTCATTCTGGAAATTTTTACTAAAATTCTGAAGCAATATTTCAGTTTCTTCAATAGATTTTTCCCTCATTTCCGTTTTACTTTCTCATTGTTTATTTCACCACTAAACACAGTGGATATGATGACTATCATAATAATAAATGTTAGGAAAAAAAAAATGGAGAAGTGGAGTGGCCATGGGGGAGGAAAAAGAAGGCAGAGAGACATTAACAAAAAGCAGCAATTTTAAACAATGGACTACTTATTTAAAAGAATAGTCCTGAAACATTGAGAAAATAAAGGGATTTTTCTCACTGAAATATTTTTTCATTTTTTTGAAAAATAAAAACTTATTTTGCAACCTTCTAGATATGTTTCTTAAACAGATGCCCAAGACTAATCAGGTGAATATCACCCATGAACGTTTTCACTTTAAAAACAGGGATTCTGACAAATGTAACAGAAGCGTAAGTTGCACTTACACATTTGTGATCTTCAGCATATTGTACTTTTTCCTCCCTCTCCCTCTCCCTCTCCCTTTCCCTTTCCCTTTCCCTTTCCCTTTCCCTTTCCCTTTCCCTTTCCCTTTCCCTTTCCCTTTCCCTTTCCCTTTCCTTTTCCCTTTCCCTTTCCCTT
>Ga0065711_1035230_pt1 | contig 22601 bp, 16 predicted proteins | sample Hoacrofraction12_FD_59098 | JGI IMG/M metagenome (GOLD analysis project Ga0065711, IMG submission 59098) | Hoatzin crop microbial communities from Cojedes, Venezuela - Epithelial fraction 12 v2 (version 2) | ecosystem: Host-associated > Birds > Digestive system > Esophagus > Crop | place... | reverse complement strand
TTGATGTAAAGGGCAACGCCCCCGCCCCTCCTTCCTCGCCTGTCCCTTCTGAACAGCCTGTAGCCATCAAGAGCTACATTCCAGTCGTGGGATTCATCCCACCAAGTTTCTGTGATGGCAATCAGCTTTCCAGCAGGACGATTGCTTCCAACTCCTCCTGTTTGTTTCCCATGCTGCGTGCATTTGTATAGAGGCATTTCATCTGAGCTGTTGGCCTCGTTACCCTCATAGCAGAGCACCCCTTTTTTCCCTTGAGGTGTTTCATGGGTATTTTCTTGTTGGCACCTGATACCTCAGGCACCTCCAGCTCCCTTCTGCAAGACTTCCAAATTGCTGCAGTGTCCCTCTCATGCTGCTGGGCAACAGGTTGAGGGCTCCTACTAGCCCCCCATCCCTCTAATCATTGTGTATCCTCCCCTAGCCTGTCGCTGGCAAGCCTGATAGGTTCCCCTTCCCCCTTCGCCTCTAGTTTAAAGCCCCTTCAATGAGCCCCGCCAGCTCCTGGGCAAAGATCCTCTTCCCCCTGTGAGAAAGCTGGTTCCCATTTGATGCCAGCAAGCTTGGTGCTGTGTATGTCATCCCATGGTCAAAGAACCCAAAATTGTGGCGGTGACACCAGTCATGGAGCCATGTGTTAATAGACTGAGTCTGTCTATGTCGCTCAACGTCTCTGCCCACCACTGGAAGGAGCAATGAAAAGATAACCTGTGCTCCAGATTCCTTTACTAATCGTCCTAGGGCTTTGAATTCTTTTTTAATTACCCTCGGGCTACTTACTGCAACTTTGTCCGCACCCACGTGGAAGAGCAGCAGAGGATGTAAAACCTGAGTAGTCAGGTTTTGAGGTCATTGGCTAGTTCATTGGCTTTTAGCTGAACAGAAGTGGTAGCAACATGAAAACGTATTGGTATTTTCTTTTGGTTATGTTGCTGTTCTGGGCATCACTGACAGTAGAGAACCAAGAGTGATAAGGGGTTTTGTTGATAGCATAATTACTCTGATTACTTTGATTCATTGGATTTACATTTCTGTTGGCATCTTTAATCAGCTGAATGTATCAGAAATTAAATTAAATCTTTGCAGATTTTAAACAGACATCCTCCTTTTGGAAACCAGATAAAAGAATCTGTTTTGCACCTTCCAAAATATGAACTTGACATTGAACAGGTAAACGCTTTTCTATTTATTTTATGGTTTTATGCTGATATTATTAAATGAAAGAGCAAATACTGACTTAAAGAAATTTTGAGCCTTCGCTGATAGAAGATTACACAATATTGTGGCCTCTTTCCACCTTAGCATGTATAATCAGACTCTTAAACATTGAAGGAGAGCCTTGGACTAGACATTCCCTCTGATACATTGGTCTCTCTCTCTCACTCTCGTTAATAGTCTTTTATGTTACAGATGCAAACCAGTATATTCCACATTCTAGAATTATATGAGTCTGAGAAGTCTCTTCTATCTTGAATATAAGCAAACCCTAGAGATGAAAAAACATCCATATAAGACTTACTGAAGAAGCATTAACTCGTGTTTATTTTCTACGTCACACTTAGGGAATATAGAGAAACAGTAAATTATTACATTAACCTAGCTGCTGCCCTTTCAAAGGAAGGTTCAATTCCATGTGCAATCAAGAGCTTTGAGGTTCTGATATGCATTTCATCTTTAAATAGGTCACACAGCCACTCTACCTTTCTGAACTGCAAAATTTGAAAAATAGCCTTAAAGTGTTTCATGAAGTTGGTACAAATGAAGACACCGTTGAAGTTAAAAACTCAATAAATGTGTGAAATACTGTTGTTATAAACATCAGTTCTATTTCAGTTTTTCATTTGTCATAATACCAGATGAGTATCTCTAAAGTTGTTCTCAGAAGAAGGATTGAACAGTTATGAATATCTTCTAGAGGGATGTTGGGATGCCAAAATTTACCTAGTTTTTTTCTTGCATCTTTCTCTGTGCATTGCAGAGAGGAGGATTTTTCAAGTGCTTAATGTAGACTGTCTTTTATACTCAATATGTAATCAAATTTAGGATATTCAGCTATGGGCAAGTTAGTACTGTATAATGGTGTCTCAGAAGAACAAATTATAATTGTAGCACAAATTGAAATTGCTTGAATTGAGCGTTTGTTCCTGTATAAACAGTTAAAAATTTATGGAAGGGCATATATTTTACTTTGCATATTTTAGCAGTTATGTCATCTTCTATATCATTTTTCTCTAGCTTCCAAAATACAGTGATACATCGGCTGAGATCTTAGTAACCATCAAATTAAAAAACTATGAGCAGCTACAGACAAAGAGAACAGCAACAGACTTTCACTATGTTACATTGGTCATAGGAGATGCTGACAACCAAGTCATTTTTAATCAGAAAATTATGTATGTATGATCAGGTTTCTTTGCCTCACATCTTTTAAGGGTGTTGGCTTTTAATCCTTTCTGTGATTTGCAGGTTTTGCAATACTTTCTACTGATGCCAAATGGTACAAAATTATTCTTTATCCTACAGCGTTTTCTAGTAATTGTTGTCATTTAAAATGTTGCACAAGATTCAGAAACCCCAGAAACATGCCAGTGTGCTTGCCAGTATAGAGTATGAGTAAATATATGTACAAAACTGATGTCGTATTATAGAAGTAATAACAATTTGCATATAAATATAAACCAAGTGAAATACCTATTAAAAAGATACATTCTCAAGTTGTTACTTACTCTTATTAGCTATATTTCTTTAATTATATCATATTGTCAGAATTGTTTTTCACTCAGAGATGGAATTAAATTCTCCAGTTGGCTAAGATATGCTTGGAGCAAATGTGAAAAGAGAAACAAAATCTTTTCCAGCTGCGTGAACTTCACATGAGTTCTGGCTGAAGTCTGGCACTTTGGGCAGAACTCAAACTGATCTGCAGGATCCTGGCTTTCTTATGGCCATAAATCATGTATTACTGAGAGGTTATTCTTCAGCCGCTTACCAAGCAAAATCCAAGAACGAAGACCAAATAAGGGCTCTTTCACTTGGTTACAGATGCCATGGTATACAGTCTTGTTTTCATTGTCCATGTCTAACAAAACTTCACTGATACGTTGCAGGGATTCTGTGCTGCTAAAAACTGGAAATTGGACGAAGAAAACTGAAGTGAAAAGAGCTCTTAAATCAGAGGAAATTAGTATAAATTTAATTAGTTCTGATTATGGTAGGTTGATTGGTATGCATTTAATTTAAAAACAGGTGCATAAGAATTTTTAATAAATTATTAAAACACTTTATATGAAGCCAAAAATATAATACAATGAACTGATCTGGAAAAAAAATTCTAGTACATATTTTCTACTGGGTGGAGTATTACCTAATGATCCTCATTATGTATGTGTTTGTTTCATTTACTAGCATATTAATGAACTAGGAAACATCAAAACTCTTACTAGGAGACAGTATTTTGCTCTGTTGGTACAGATTAGGATTCTCTTGCCCTTCACCTTCAAGTTGAACTAACTTTTGGTAGGGATAACCTATCAGCTTGATAGGTTATTTGTGCTGGGAAGAGCTGTCTTTGTGAATCGTTAGGTTTTGCATTGTGATTAAAAAGTATTAGATACGGATTCATCTCCTTTTCAGTAGCAAGAAATTTCTACAGCGGAAAGTTTTGCGCCTTAACGTGTAGACTTAAACATTGGTCCTGTCAGTGTCAATTGCCATAGAATTGGAACTATAGCAGCAGATAAGGAGAGACAGTGATGACCTTGAAACACAGAACTTTGAAATACAATTTAAAAATAGAGTGGCTGTATTCAATTCCTGTAAAGAAGATTGCTCTGTGCTAGAATAACTGAAGTATATTTGGTGTTTCCATGATAAGCGTTGAATATTGAGACTATTACAATAATCAGACCTGGAATAATCTGTATTCCTATGGCTAAACCACATTTCCTGTGGCTCAGGAAAAAGGAGGATTTTCTAACCAAACAAAGATGAAGAAAAAATTGTCCTTTTATTACTGCTTGGCTACCTACAAGTTGTACTGAGTTCAGTAAAACTCAACAGAACAGTTAACTTCTCTGAAATTGGTAACAGTGAAATTAGACTAAAAGCAGGTCTTCCTAGTCTCTGCTTATTTTAAAGTCTGCTTCTGTTCCAGACATGAAGAAAATCTCCCATTTTGTAAAAGCCTGTCTGGTTTTCCAGCAATATTTGCCTAATAAAAGACATAAATACTCTTTTTACAGATGGTGTCTCTCATAGTCTCATATGAATCTTGGTTTAATTAGAATGAGAATGATTCAAAAGTACTATCAACATACTCATTTTACACCTTTGCCAATACAGAGCTGCTGATACTCCTGCAACACAGACTGTAGTACAGTTTTAAAGTTAAAATTATATCGGTAATGCAAAGCTGTAGATAAATGTAGTTTTAAAACAATACAGCAAAATTCTGTTAAAGGGATTAATTTTGTTGCTCATCTAGTAACCGTGTCTGTAATTCTGAAAATGTTTGGGTTTTTTAATCTCAGTCATAAAAAATCCATTCATATAATAGCGTGCTTTTAGTGGTACATTATCGTAACTATTTTCCATGATCTTTTAATAACATTTATACTTTTTTTTAAGTCTTTAGAAAACTGAAGATAATCAATAGTTTAGAAACAGTTTATAGCAATTTTAAATATTTTTGTCTTTTTTTTGAAGTCGGCCTCGATATACAGCAAGCATTTACAGCCTTTTACTTAACACCAAGAACAGTGGGAAATCAAAAACTGAAAGCTGAGCCTTCACTTGATAAGTATTATGGCTCACCACAAAGTCTGCCAGCAGGAAAAGTAGATACAGGTAAATGGTCAGATCTGAATATCTGGCTGATACCAAAGTCAACAAAAAAACGAATTTTGCTTTCGGTAGAGAGCTAGATCTGTATTTATCTGTACTGTTTCTTTCTCAAGTATAATAAAATCCAATGCTGCTGCTTCTGCTTCTCAAGTACTACAGTGCAATTTTTTTGATTAATTTGAAAGTAAGAAAAACCATGGGTCTTTGGTATCTAATATTAATGTTTGATTGGGGGAATGTGGTAGTGCCTCTGTTGTTCAGTAGCATTGATTAATTTCTTTCCAATTAGATTCTTTGAGCAGCCCAAAGTATTATTGAAGGCAACAATATTCTAATGACCCAGATTACTTCTAGCACATCTTTTACTGCATGAAGTACTCTCTCAACAATACATATGAAATAAAAAATGAGCATTTCTCTATTATATTTACTTAGGAGGCAGATCTAAACAAGAGATTACTTACAAGAAATACGGAAACAGAGAATGCAACCATCGCTGTAAAAATAAAGATGTGTGTGGACATGACTGCTGTGAGTTTCATTAAATCTACTATTTCTGTTACTTTAAGACAAATATAACTTAGAATAGCTTAAATTATACCAATAGCTACATTAACAGAAGCAACGTAAGCAAGAGAGACAGGCCTGAGTTGTTGTTGGGATACAGTCATAAAAGCAGTAATTAAAAGCTTTGTTGATAACACTTTTAGAGGCACTACAATGATTAATAATATTGTTCAGAACATCTAGCATATGATTTAAGAGCAATGTCAAGCTTGTTACATTTTTATATAAATATTGGTGTGTTAAATGTTTTAATTAGTGTGGCAAATCTTTTAGGATCTTTTAATAGACAATAGTAAGCTTAGTCACAAAGTTTCCATTGATCTGGAAAGAATTAGGGTTTATCCCTTCTAAACTAATCTGAAGGTTATTTTAATTCCTTTTCTCAGGTAAAACTGGAGTACTTCCAATATCTGAGATGAATGGAGATTCAAAGTTTTCTTTGTACCTAGCTGATCTAAGGAGCAGGAACTCAGTTTCATCTGTACCTCCAGTAAAACGGTTAAAGGTTCATTGGAATACAGTCAGCCATTGAATAGATTTATTTTAATCTGTTATGTATTTGTATGTATTGTTTGCACAGATAATTTTATAGCTAAATATGAACATTCAGGTTTGTCTTTTCTGTGTGGAATGCAAGAAACAAAGAAGTACGAAGGTACCAAAGGTCCAGGAATCCTTGAGAGGTACTGCTGCTGTTTGGAACGCTTCCAATGATCCACTTCTGTGCATGTGCTCTTTATTTTTGCTTTTATAGCACTTGATAGATTGTGGTGGGTGAGGTACAGAGGCATCATTGGAAGGTACTGTACTATGACTTGGTTTTGGCAAAATATGACCTGAATGAAAACAAATTTATCAGAGTAATGCTACGAAGAGATCTTTTTGCATTGACAGATAGATCCACTTGTTTATAAGAAAACTAACCATGTTAGTTTTTAACCCCTGAAAGATTTTATGGCTTACACTTCATCCCTTTGAACATAGTACTAAACTAGTTCTTTCTGCAGCAAGAATGGCATTTGAGATATTGGAGTGTTTTATTTCCTCCTCGGTTTTGTTTGCTTGTTTGTTTGCAATAGAGAATGATTTAGCCTGTAGCTAATACTGATGAGAGTTAGTGGTAACCAGTCAGGCTTTGCCAGGCCACTTGGGTAACTCCACTGGAAGTGTGTAATTCAAACCTTTTTAACTGATTACGTTAGATAAGCAGACATCAGAAAGATGTTATATATGATCTTTAAAAATTATGCTAACTTGATACAGTATTAATGGTGTCATTAAGACTGTTAAAAAACAACTGTTTTCAATATGTTTCTATTGTATCAGTTACAGTAATCTGCTTTCTTTAGATGCAGATGTTAAATCAAACTCAAAATATGGATCTCAAACAATTTGTTTTTACACCTAAGTCTTCGTTGCCAGCATTGCCAAGGTACTGATTAATATAAGTAACAAAAAAGAAGTCTGTCTTATTTTAGATAGTATGTTAAGTTGTAACGATTAAAAACTGTTTGCTGAGTAGAATTATTTTGCAACTTTCTGCAGCTGTTTTACTGACGTGTCACTGATTTATTTTTTTAATAGGTCTAGTGATAAACAGTTGTCTTCATCACCTTCAGCGGACCAGGTAGATAATGTTAATAGCTTAGGAATATTCCAGAAACAACCGCAATCCTGGAATTATGGAAAGAGTAGTAAGTTATTGTTAATGTTTGAAATTATGATTTTCACTGTTTTGATTTGAATATACTTGTAAACTCAAACTTGCTGAAATCACTACAGCAACCAGTATAGCATTATAGAACACTGAATGTATACGCAAATATAGTGGCCATAGTTGTTTTTCTTTCTGGTGTCAGTAAGAATTTCTATTGCAAATCTAAGCATCTAAATGTACCTTTAAATAAAACAGTAAGGACTAAATCAAATATATGAGGCTCCAAATCTATAAATACTTCTGAAAGATATTACTGTAATGTATTTCCACTGAAGCCACTTGTAATACAGGTGATATTTTACCCCTGTATCCATATTGTTTTCTTCTTTTCCCTTTATGCTGAAAGTAGTGAAATATGAGCATTTGTTTGGTGACTGACAAAACGTTAACTGAGTTCATAACTAGTAAAACATCTCTATCTGGAAAAAAAATTCCTCTGTTTCTCTTCCACTGGAAATGCCACAAATGTTTTTGCATTTGGTGTTAAATGAGTAATCTTCATTATCAGTATATAACTATGACGTTCTCCTCACTGCATGCATTTTGCTGTTGTATTTGGTTGACAGTAGATGGATTTGAATCAGGTTTTGATTAATTTGCCTAATAAGTAGCAGCTGCAATGTTTAGGCCATACTCAGACATACAACAAACACTGTGCTGAAATGAAGTGAGACATTTTTTTAGTTCATGCTGCCTTAAGTGTTGGCTGCTATACTGCATAATTTCATTTTTATTTAATAATTTGATGATGGGATTATAATCCCATTCCTTTAAATTAACGCTTCCTATTTTCCTGCCATACTAATTTACCTACTATAGTTGTTATCTGGTCTTAAGATGGAAGATTGTTGCATAGCCATATCGTCAGTTGCTCGGGGGAAGCTGGCAGTTAGTGTGTGATATGACTGTGTTAAAAGAATAAAGTCATGGGAAGACAGATGGATATTCCAGTATAGCTATAATCTATGCTCAAGAACAACTTGAGGCAAATCATACCTACAACAACATACATACAAATCATACATACAACAAACAAAAAGGAAAGAGAGTAAGAGAGGAAACAGGAAAGTCTTATTTACACTAGAAAAAAAAGTATTTTAAAACATTAACTATCACATTTTAATTAAGAATTTTAACAACAATGCTTGAAAATGTATTTGTCATGGCTAGTTCTTAGGCATTAGAAGTATGGGGAGAAAGACATCATTCAGAGTGTTTTGGTAAATTGTGGAGAGAAGAAAGGACTGAATTAAAAGTACTAAATTTGGAATCAAACAATTCTTCTGACAAAGGGAAAGAATGAAGCTGCAGTGATTTTTATAAAGTCTGCTCTTCTAGAATTTACACTAACAATAACTTTTCTCAACGCTAAGGAAAAAGTGCATGTGAGACAATCCTCCTTTCAATAGACTGAACAACTGGTCCTAAAACATAGAACAGTTTTTGTTGTACTTGTCCGTTACAAACGTATTACAGCTTTCTCTTGGAAACATTCAGTGTTTGTGAGTGAGAAGAGACAAGAGACTGGCATAAAAAAACAATATTAAAAATCTTTAATGCATAACTTGACTGATACAGATAAAAGCAGATCTCGTTTTTCAGATGCTTTGGATGTGGACTTTGAACTGAGAGATGATGTTTGGGATGATATTGATGATGAGAAATTAGTATTTGCTAGCAACTTTGCCAGTAGAGAATTAGGTGAGGTTATTTTAACAAAAGTCTTTGTTTCCTGCATACAAATTATTTTACAGGCTATTATTTGAGAATAATTTATTACAGTATACAATGAATAGAACTACCTGAATTTTTTTTGGTTAATTGAATTGACCTGACATCCAGGCTTATTCCTGTACCTTGAATGTCACCTACATTGAGACAAATCTAAGAAGGAAGGGAGAGTTGAGAAAATCATAACGAAAAATTTTTTGGATGGCCTGCAACTGTATATCTGTTAATTTATCTGACTGCTTATCTCTGCTTATCTTTACGTTAGCCCAAAACCCACAGAAGAAATATTTCTAGTGTTAAGACTTTTGATAATTTTCAAATTATTACTTATCATATTATGTAAAATATTTACAAAGGGTTTCAGCTGTTTTGTGACTTAGTTTTTAAAACTTTCATTCTTATATGGAACATGGAAATATCTGCCTTCAAATTCCAGATGAGTGTGAGCCACTTTGCCAGTCTACAAGAAGCAAAGCCACAAATGACATTTCAAAAGAGTAAGCATTAATTAATCAATTACAATTTCATTCATTTAAAAATATTGTCTGTATTTCACACGTATCAGTATAAATAAATGTGTAGAAGGTTGTTCACTCATAAAAATGAGTGAAATTTCAACTTTTAAAAGGTATGAATTGTGGAATGATTTTAATTTTTTTAAGTGTGGAGGGAAATAGAAAATCCTGAACTGAAAGTAAATTAATTTTGCACTTCTATAAAAATACTTAAAGTCTTCAACTTGATATTTTCAGTGCATGCACAGTACAAGATGAGACCAATATTCAGAACTCAGATGTTTCTGTGGTTAGTAGCACACCAAAAGTGAATTTTTCTGTACAGAGTGGAAATATAAATATGGTGAGTAAAACTAGTCTGATAGCAGAATTTCCTATAGAGTATTTAATGTGTAAATATATTTACATATTATATAATTGTAATATGTATACATAATAATAATATAAATTAATAAATAAATATTTTACATATATCTGACTTATGAATCAGTTTGGACATACTGAATTTCTGAACCTTTCTGTGTTGTCCAAACACGCATGCGTCCTGTGTTCAGTGTGATATTCATGACACAAAGAACTAGGACTTGAATTTACTTTATACAGCATGACTTCAAAACTGCTCAATTTGATCGTGATTCTGCAAGTCATCCAGTATATAATTATATTTATCACGTGCTCGGTCCTTGTCAAATACCATAATGTCAGTGTAAATATCTGTACTACATACTACAACAATCTGGCAGTTTCTCTTTTGGTGATTTTAACCATAATACACTTTTTAACATTTACATTGCAGTTCAGTTTTCAAGAAAAAAAGCATTCAAATCCTTCACAAGAGCTGAAGAGTGTACAATGTTCTCCAATCTCAAAAATGATCTCAGACTCTTCTAAATTCACTAGGAAAGAGGATTTTTTTATTTTCACGAAAGAACAGGATAAAGTAGATCCCAGGTAATAAAATGTTGTGTATGTTTTCCTGTTGCCTCAGTGTTCCAGTACTTAGTTCTTCATGGAACACAAACCCTTAGGCAATGTGTTAAATTATAACATTTGTTTCTAAAAGATGAATTTTCACAATAACAATAGCAATTAACTTTTCTTAGAAGGGAAAATACTTTAAAATTATTTTGCTTGCCTTGGTACCTCTTGACAATACTTTGTATTGTGTTTCTGATTTCATACGTTTTGATGTACTAAACTTAATTTTTTGTTTGCTTAATCTTCATTAGATATCTTCTTGATGATGAAATCAGTGATGTCAAGCCCTTGCTTGGAATATTTGATGACATTTTGTAAAACATACAAACAAAATACTTTGTAAGTGCTGAGGAAGAAAAGTTACAGTCATTTTTATAGAGTCAAGCCTTCAAATTCAGTTAAGAGAACTTGATTTCTGTTGTATACCTATTTACCAATAGCTGGATTGCTGCATAAAGTAGGTAACAATAAAATTAATGTTGAATTTATGGAATTCTAGGTATATTATCTTACTTTGAAGAGTACTTCAGTATTTGTTTGTTGATCTTGCTGTTCTCAGGATTACAAAGAAAAATATTGGAATGTGTCAAAGGAGAATAGTTCTCAAACTGAGGGTGCTTTTACAGACAAAACAAAAATCGCATAAGGGAAAGCAAGCTGTTTATTACATGCCCCACTCACAAGTACTCTAAATGAGTGAAGGACTCTTTCCTCAGAAATTTCTTAATGCTTTTTGGTTTTGTCTTTCAGTTTTCTGTAATGCTCAATTTTTCATAGCACTGATTCTGTAAAATAATCAGATTTACAAAGTAATAAAATGCTAAATTATTCTAGACTATATTCTTTTTGACAGTGCTATCAACTCGTTAACAGAAAAAGTGAAACTTCCTTCAAGCAAATGTGTTTCCAGACTCTCAACAATGATGTCTATAAACAATATTCTGAAGTTGCGTCTGGCTGTTCACTTTGACACCTGAGGTCATAAAGTGGACATTAAAGCATCCTGGTACAAATTTAGGCAACCAAGCATTGGATTTGAATATCTTCTTGTAGCTCCAGTGTTTGAACAGTAGACCTTGCAAGTTCAATAGTTAGAAAAATACATTATATTGCCTAAAATCCAAGAGAATGGTAATTTTCACTGTTAATTATACAAAATGTGTGGAATTAAAATGTTAAAATTATACATGGAACTTTAGCTGTCTGTTCTTGCAAAATTGTTTGCGGTGCAACCAAATGCAACCACGTTTTGCTGCACTACCTGGTTGTATTTCTCTCAGCTAATAACATTTTACTTGAGTCCAGTGTTTCCTTACACTTTTGACTTAGTTTCTGGTACAACTCTTTCTCCATATGAAGGAATGGCGTAGCACAAGCAGCCTCAACACTCACCACTCGGTATGTTTTTGGCTGTGCAAATTCCAGCAGGCTCAAGCTTATAACTCACTCAAATATTTCATTACATCTGGAAGTTAGTAGTATGTAAGATCTCTTTTGTCTCAATTTTTTTTAAATTAAACTTCCAAAATGAGGTAACTCAGAATTACTATATTACTGCTATGTTTAGCCCAGCAGTCCTAGCCGTGTACATCCTAGTCACCTCCCAGTGCTGTGTCAGAGTGAGATTTAAGAGTGCAGAGTGCCAAATGTCATTTTAGGTGCCCCAGAGAATCTTCCCTCAGCTCCATCTACCGTGCCAGAAGAGCACGGGTCTCCCACGATGTTCCAGGTCCTCTGCGTCATCTAAAATCATACTTGATGCCACTGTTTAAGCACCTGACTCTCTCCCTGCTGCTTGAAATACACAAAATTTTTTTCCAATTTACAGTTCATATTTACATAGCATTCTTTAATTGCCTTTCCCTGGGGTTTTAGCTTGCAACAACTAATTGAGCTGTTCTTCAGTTTCTTCAACTTTGACAAAAACTGTTACATGGTAACACAAAGCTGAGCTTCAAACATGGAAAACAGGAGAGGAAGGAAACAATTAATATAATCTTGTGATTATATCATTTATAGAATTTATATAATCTTGTGATATATATAGTATATCATAATATTATGCAATCTTTATATAATCTCAAATTTGCAACTTTCCAAAACCTCACTCATCTGCTGGTTGCTCAGGCCTCGCCTGCAAACTGGGGATGCTTCTGATGGCAGGTGCTGCACGTTTTCATGCTGATCTGCATGAAGCTCCTTCTAAATGTTCTGAACTGTGAGGTAGTGACTGTAGTTGAAGTTGACTGTGCTTAGGTCTTTATAAAAATGAATAAGGTAAGCTTTTATTTATTTCTCTGTACTAAGGAAGTATCTTTTTGAGATGTTTTTTGGCTGCGTTTCTACACCGAAGGTGTATTTCCATTTTTCTGTGAAATATTTCGGTAGTTTATATAATGTCTAGAAAGTAATTGAGGTTATTGGCATTTTTGCTTCATTTTTTTGTGTAGTCTAAATATAACCACTTGGTTTTAGTTCGTTTATAGGAGTAGGTTTATATTTAGACTATTCCTTCAAAGAAAATTATCCTTGCAGGCAAGTGTTTTATTTTCCTCTTAGTTTTCCCCAGTGCAGGAGTTCAGTAGTTATTACTGGTTTTCTTCAAGATTTGGGCTGATTCATTTTCTGATACTGTATTCAAATTTTTTCCTTTTGATTTTTAAAAGGCTTTAATTTCCAATTTGATCCGTAGTCAGAACACAGGATAACAAATGCATTTCAGTACTTCTAAGACTATTCAGCGTACTTTGCAGATGGTTTATAAGATCATGTCCTGTCTTTGTTTTTCACAAGAAATCAGCATCCTATGTCATGCTTGGAAAATTACAAAAATTATGCAATCGCTGCTAACAACATTTCACAGATTTCAGAATATAAATCTTTGAATACTGCAATGTCTTTACAGTAATATTGAACCTCTGGTGCAAAAACATTTTTTCAGAGATAAGCTTTTTAACTGGCATTGTTGTTTTGCTTCATTATTCATATTAGCTCTATGACTCTTTAAAGTCTAAACCACTTTCAGAAAGCCAATTTGGAAGTACATATGTGCTGAAGTGTTCTCTATCTCAGAAGGAGAGAGATACTTTTCATATGGTAGCATTTGTTATTGTTCCATTTTTCAAATTACAATAATTGAAAGATCAAAAATTATGACCGTGGTAGGTCTCTATGGCAATAATTAATTGCAGATACACAGTGACTATACTTCAAAACAAATACACGCAGAAGGACAAAATTGACTGCAGAATTAGAGAAACCTGGTCAAATCTGAATTATTTTTTCAAAATTAAACTTCCAGACAGAGGTAACTCAGAATTGCTTTACTACTGCTATGTTTAGCTCAGCAGTCCTAGTCATGTACATCCTTGTCATGTTCCAGTTCCATGTCATGGTAAGATTGAAGAATGCAGAGTTTACCTCCTGCGCATCACCATCTTCTGATTTCCATGGAAATCAGATGGCTCCCAGGAAGGAAAAGTGGTGTTTCTCCACAGATGCTTTACATGAATGACCAGGGGACCAAATTACCACGTCATGCCCTGAAAGGTAAGTATAGCTATGAAGAGCTGTAATTTTGGTCATTTAACTGAATCACCTTAAGTGATAAATCCAGTTTACCTGGACTCCCTGTGTAGTCACTAGCAAGAGGCACACACTACTGGAAGATGGTTCGGATTGTAAGTGGGTCGAATTGCTCTCTGGTGGAGCTCACCAAATTACCTATGTTGAAAATGACTGCATACATTTAGCATGGAGCAGCTGGTGTGCTGTAAATTCACAGCCAGGCTCACTGACTATTGCCATTCTTGCACACATGAGATGCCAGAGTTCTTTTATCCATGTAAGGATCCAACTTTTCTAAGTTGAATAGTCGTCTTTTTGTACTGCAAAAGATGGCTGCGCTCCACTAATGTTGCTGCATGCAGCTGTCTTTCAGGTGCTGCCCAGATGATAAAACAGACTAATTAAATTCAACAGGATAATGTCAGACAATTTCACTAAGCTACTACCAAGAGATAAAATACAGACTAAAATACATAAAAACATTGTTAAAGTCTGAGAAGATCATTGTTTTTAATTCTGCATAGAGTTGTAACATCAAATGAGTGGCTTGAGTTTGAATCAGTGGGATTGTATAAGTAATTCTTTGGGGATCCAGCAGAATGCCACAGACTTTAGTCTGAGGATGATTCTATAAAATTTACATTATAAAAATACTGTTTCCCATAATAGAATAATGAAAGAAAATTCAGTGTGACATGAAGTCAGATTTTACTATCCTTCTTGTCTGATTCTCCATAATAAAATACATGCTCATACCTGCTTTTAATTTAACTTCAACTTCCTTATATGCTTCCTTGTCCTATCACATATATTGGTTTTAAAATACAAACTGAGGTCAACCGTATCTGTGCCTGAAGAAAATGCAATATGCACTCAAAACCCATGATCTTCAAAAATCGTTGGCAGAAAAATAAGTATAGTGTTTAAACATGTTGCCAGACACATTTGTGTATAGCGTACATTTATAGCATATATAATACTGTAAGTATATTGTGACATTTTAATTGTATGAGGCATGTCTCAGGTTCATTTTAATTATGTAGACTTTATTCATGTATTTGAAGACTTTAATGCGTTAAACATTACAGTAATTATTAAAATAATAATGGCAGTTTCAACAAGTCAGACTTGTTATTTGGCAGTATTTATACTTAAATACACCTTCACAGAATAGTTACGTGAGGTATAAAAATTGGTGCTTATAAAGGCAGTCAGCATAATGATAGAGAGTGAGCAGTAGTCACCATATGGAACCAATATGCACCTGAAAAACAGTTAAAATCAGCCACTTTGTAGAGGACAAATGATATCTCTCTAAGGCATCATTATGACAGTCAGTGGTATCTCTTCTAAAAGGAAGCGTATCTTGCAGTACCTCATTATGTCACTCCTCCTGCTTTTTATGCAGAGGAGTATCATGTCAATTGTTTTACTGACAATCTTTAAATGTTACCCATGAAATGAGATCCATGAATGCCTGTTTTTTTTTCTAGCTCCTTTGCTTAACAAGGAAGTAGAAAAAGAGGTACTAGTCAGGGTGGAATTCACTTCCTGCAGAGGACAAACAACACATTGAATTTATTGAAGGCTTACATGAGAATAAACTGAGGCACATACCATGTGCTAATAGTTTGCAGTGATGAAGTTCAGCGTGATTGAAAAAAATCAGATAGAAGGGCAGTGGTTTATTTGCTGCCACTGTTCAGCTGAGATAAGGGCCAGCCCATTTGAACCATATTTCTGTATTTGTTCTTTAAACCGAAGTGAGCTAAAATCGTATCCGTCCAAGCCCTCACTTTTCTCCCAGTGTTGTAGCCCTTGGTCTTCGCGGGCTCTCGACTGATATTTCAGATGGAGTGGGCTGGGGTAAGGACTGCGTCCTCTTAAGAGACGGGGGCCCTTGGGGCCCTTCTGTCTCCTGTCTTTCTCCAGGGAGTGCTGGTCGCTGTTGCTGTTCCCTGTGGTTGTGAAGCAGCTGGAAAAGCTGTGCTGCTGCTAACCTGCAGGCCAGCACTGCACAGCCTGCTCTTGGCAAGAGGTCCCCGTCCAGACAGTTCGTACCAGTTAGGGAGAGAGGTTTATCCAATTCGCTTTAGTATGCTACCTACCACTACACTTTCATTCTGGTCCTGTGGGATGTGGTTCGAGTGTTCCTGAGTCTGTGCTCCTGTGGGTTTTAAATGGATTGTTTCCATGTGCCTGGACTTGAGGGGCACATCTGATCGTTGTGTGTGAAAATGTTACACGTTTTGCAGAAATGCAGTAGATTATACTGGGTGGACATACTTTGGGTATAGAAGATATATGTTCTTTCAAATATAATACAAGTGCCTAGATACAATAGCAAGGAATTTCTTCCTGCATTTAACATTATACTATATGGAGCTAGCATGTAATGATTACACAGACAGTCCTTTTGATTGATGCTACATGGCATTTCTACATTTTGGATAGCTGAACATAGGGAAAAATGCAAAGTATTTTATTTTGAAGGCTGTAAGGGTATTTTGTTTACATAAATGAAACAATGTTTCTTTTGTAACTGTGAAACTTCCTATTAAAGGATGCATATAACTTTCAAAACAAAAAGATGCTCGTAACTGTAAATGGCTATGATACATTTGCTGCTCCCCCACCCATTTAGAGGCAAAACCTATTTATGAGGCTTTATTAAGTGCAAATAATTCCCATGGCTTCAGCACAGAAGAAACAGCTGCAGAATATAGTTTGATTTGCATATAAATGACATATTTCTGCTCAGAAAAGGGTATTGAAAAATATATGTTTCTACAGTGAAAACCTGATAGTCACACATATTAAGGTCATCTTGTGTAACTTGTTTTAAGCTGCTGCATGTAGATACCTGATCACACTTCCAGCTAGATTCAGGCTCTATCAGTTGTGCCTGCTATGAGATTGTGAATTTCTTCTTTTGAGCTCATTAAGCTATGATTTGTAGAAACAACTTCCAAAACATTGGTCTCAACAGTTTAAACACTTAAAATTGCTCAGAATATTTATCAATACAAGTGGACAACTCCAAACTCAGCACTTTTCCTTATCTTTGGTACTGTGAATTTGTGATGCGAGGGAATTCCTATTGTTTGGATATGACAGAAAAAGTTCTTCTAACTTGCTTTAGCCAATGTAATAAATGATAGGATATAATTAAAGAAGACACAAGGATTTTATTTTTACTGTCCCAAATAGTTTCCTCAGGTTATCTTTTCTATTAAAGATAAGTTCATGCTTCTAAAATTTCTGCATGACATAGGCCACCACTGACAAACTGAGGTGCTTGGCCAAAGCAAAAAAATAAGTGTTTCAAAGGTAAAGCTATAGATGACATTTTATCCCAGTTGTTCCAGCTCACTGCACAAATTCTCTAAAATACGATACTTAATTCAGTAGAAGTATAACTCTTGGTGATTTTAATAATGAACTGTCTTCAACGTAGTAGTCATCTAATTGCTGAACTGGGCTGTTATGCTATTCAGCATGGCTTCGGCACCAGCACTCACACAGAGCTTAGGCAGCAGGCAAAGCCACGCTCTGCGAAACAGAGCCCTGCTGCTCCCAGGGCAGCTGGCAGAGCTCCCCACGTCCTTGGGAAGTCAGCGAGTCTGAGAGGAAGCGAGCACAGGGTTTTCCAGCCAGCAGGACTGAAAGGCTGCCACTGTGACTCTGCCATGGAGTGTTTGTTTACTGGCAGGCTCCTGCCGCTCCTTAGATATATCCTAACATAAAAGAAAGATGTTGGAGAGCCAGGCCCTGGAGGGTTTGGAAGAGAAGGGAATATCTCCCGAAGGCGGCCCAGCCTTGGTTTTCAAATCCCTGCTTGCAAAGGCCTTCCTGAGCTGGATGCTGTTGCCAGGAGCGATCGGTTGTCTACTCAGAGGGACTGACTGGCCACAGTGAGTTGTCATTAGTCTGAATGCCTCTTGAAGAGAGAGGCTTGATACCGTTTAGTAAAGAAAAAGTTAAAGTAGTGCTGTCTAGAAACTTGGATATACAGGTCAGAACTTTTTTAGCAATTTCTTTTGGTTTATAAAGGCTAGTAATTTGTCTGAATGAAAGTGAGGCTGTAGAGTTAGTTACTAGGATTCTATTTTTTTCTGGTTGTGGTGTAATATTTGGACTACAGCAGCTCAGACTTGTTAGATTACTGGGTGCAGGAAATAAACTGTATTTATCCCATGGCTCCATTCTTGTGTCTGACATGTTACACCTAGAGGAGGTTTTTCTGCCTAGCTGGGAATTTCTACTCAAAGAATAGTCATCCAGCAGCTGGATCATTAACGTTTTCAGTATCTCCTCAATTATAAAGATTCTAGGCTCTGAGGTCATTTGGGTGGTTTCTAAAAACTGTACTGATAGGTGTAAGAGGAGCATTCACCAAAGCATCAACACATTGTCAAATAATTTTATTTCAAAAGTATGGCACTAGAAGTGATTAAGAAAGCGCGAGCAATGAAATAGATCTGCTTGTCTTGTGATGTATCACAGAGATGCATTTCAGAGACTAGAGGCTTGCTTGGTGAGGAAAATAATCTGTGTTAGGAAGATGAGAGGTACAAGCAGATCTCTCTCCCTCAGGTGTGATTGTCTCAGGCAACCATATTAGCAGAAGCTTAGACACATTCTTAGCTTCTGGAACAGATTTACTGAAATGGTAGTGCATACTGAGGATGATAGTAGTAAAATGGGCAGTGTGTTCTGGAAGAAAATAAAGCTGGCAGCTTGGAAAGGTGGAAAACAGCTTCGGGTAAGCATGTGGTTCAACAGAAATTAGTCTCTGTCCATAGACTTTAGAGCAGCCAGTCAGAACTGCTCTTTCAGTTCAAGCAGTTAATCATATCTCAGTGCTGTAGCTTAAGGGATACAATTTTCAAAATTATTGTAGTGTGGGAGCAATAAATTTCAGCACAAAGGCGGCAGTACTCCATATAATTTATTTTAGATTTCCATCTAGGGTATGTTCTGACACTACACATGAAAGTCAAATTGTCCATGTAAAATGGTTTTCAGGTGATAAGTTGACCCCTGGGGTTTTAGTAAAATAATAGATTCAGAATTATATCTGACTCTCCAATCTATAAAAGCTAGTTATCAGCTGTTTGAAGGATTTGATAAGAAGAGGGGAAAAAATAAAAGCTTTTGTATAGTGACATGTTTCTCATTAATGGGGATAATGTTAGAATCACAAACTCCTTCTGGATTTGGTAGTAAATACTCCGCTGATGTGTTTTGGGAGGTGGTGGTTCTGTGAGGAGTGTGTGTGTCTAATCCTCTGTGATATGCATATGGAGTAAGGGGTAATTCTAATAGACTTGTACAGCCCTTTGAAAGAAGGGCGTTTACTGTGCCACCATCTGGCCATCGTTTTTAAGTGCATTCTACCACCAGAGCCTACCTCTGCAGAAGTTTTGCTGGAGAATTATTGTCTTATGGTGCCTAGAGAAACACTAGAGTAACAATATTAACATCTTTCCTGCCAGCATTCTTCAGTATTTGAATGCAGTGCAAAACAAACGGTAAGAAAAGAAACAAGGTATTACTTTAAGTTTTTGTCTGAACACTCTTACAGGACCTGGTGTAATTTTTTTCTAGTTTTGTTGTTTTATTTAACTGTGTTTTCTTGAGAATACTTACAGGTAGTTCCTCATGTACCATGTGGCTTCACTGTCAGGTTAAGCAGATCCCAGGTTGGGTAGAGGCTTTGTTGCATTTTGGTGTATGCCCGTGTACATGCGTATGACATGTAGCACTAGTAAGTAACACAGGAAAGGTGACAGTAAGATAGGACTAATCACAGTGACAGTAGAAGAAGCTTGCCTAATAAAATGCTAAAAGCACGTTTATGCTTAGTGCAGTTGAGTGTCCCTTTGAATTTTGAGCAAAGAAAATACTTCCTGCTTTTAAAAACTAACCGTGCTCAAGAAAACTTGACTTTCCTACAGTCTGTGTAAACAAAAATGATTGTCTCAAAGAAAAACCCAAGTCCCTCTTCAATTGTTCCTCACATAAACCACTACCCTGGATTTTCCCTGCTTCTGTGTGTGAGGAACACTGAGTTTGCTGCAGAGGTACAGCCCGGTACACTCTGCTGCTGGGACTTGGGCAGGGTGTGAAGAGGAAGCCTACGGGGAGGGCACCTGCCTCCTGGGTTGCTGGGTTGCTATGGGCAGAGGCTGATACCTCCTCCTCTGAGAGGAGCTGGGCTGCACGCAGGGGAGCAGACATCTGGCACTCCCAGGTTGGGCAGAGGAGGGAAATGCAGTGAGCTGAGATCTTGCAGGCAGTGTCCTGGAGGAGCTGGGATTTTGCTTAGGGGACAGAGCCAAACTTTAGAAGTGGCAGGAGAAAGGAGGGTCCCCTAGAGTAGGCTGAGGGGTGTCTGTGGTGCTGTGTGAACCATCTGGAAAATTTCAGGTTGGAAGTAAGACTGGAAAGAAATATTTACCCTACAGTGACACGATTGGGGAGATTAATTTTCAAGCTTTTCTATTTAATCTAGCTCTCCAACAGATCAGACTTTTCATGATTTAAAAAATAATTCTGTCCTGCCATTCTCATAACATCTGCCCTTAGAAATCTGGATTCTGTGGGTGTTCTTATCAGAAAAGCTTCTACGTAAAGACAATTGCTAATTCAGGGTCCCCGTGGATAGGATCAGAAAGAGCTAACTACTCTTAAACCTTGCTTTTTTCAGGTTTTGTTTGGTTGGTTTTAGCTTTACAGAGATAATTGTGTCCTGGTCCTGCAAGTGGGTAAGCTGTAACGGATGTGGGACAGGCCTGTTCACTGGGGTATGTATGAGCTCTACTGAGGTCTGCTGGAGTGTGCTCAAAAGCAAAGTGTCTGTCACATTCTTTAAGTGCTTTTCTTCTGCAAGAGCTGATCTGATGACCACAAGAGTTTATGAGTAACACTGACTTCTGCTGTTGACTGGATTTAATCTGCATTAATGCTTTCTAAAGTAGCTATATATTGTCTTTTGGGTTTGTCGCTCTGAGGCTGATTTTAAGTGTCATCCAATTTCAAGGTTTCAGGTGTTAGCACCAAAACATTCACCCTATCCATTGAGGTAATTATGAAAACATTTGTATTTGTGGCCCCAGTGGATTGTAGGCCACATCTTTTGCTTACCTGAAGCCCTGTGAGAAACTGTTTCCTTTCCTGGGATGGGATGATGCACAGAAGGAAGTACGTTATCTGTATTCCTCTGTACCCTTTACACGTTCTGGAAGTGCTAGGCTGATACGGCGTGAGTGTTCACTGAAAAACCTGTGACTGCGGCCATAGGCAGAGCTGGTGCCAGACATGGAAGCGTCGTGATACGGCCCTGCAAGGAGAGCTGCAGGGCTCTGGAGCAGGGAAGGCACACAGAGCAGCCACGTGTCCAGCATCAGCCTCCTTGGAGCAGCTCGCCTGAGACAACAGTCCATTCCCCCAACAGGGTAAGATTACTCGGGAAGCCTCTCGTAGATGTGTTTTTATGAAAAAGTCCCTCCCATAACTCTCAGTGTCGGAGTGGGGCATCTGGCCTAACACAGTTAATTCAATTCATCTTGTAACTAAAAAAAAAAAACCACCAGGAAAAAATACTGGACAAAGTATTGCCTCTGTCAGAGGCACAGCTTTAGAAATCATCCACTGCTTACACGGGACACTGAGGCTTCTGGAGCAATGTCGGCGTGTTGAGTGAGGGACGTTTGTCACCTTCATTGCCTGTGTTTTGCCTGGTCTCTCCAATGGACAAACTTCATGCAGATGACAAGTTTCCTACTGCTAGACAAGGCTGTGCTGACCGGCCAGACATTTTTTGAAGTTCGTATGAATGGAACGTGCCCGTGAAGACACGGGAACCTAACCCGTAATGAAGGTGCTCGCTGGGAGCGTAGTTCAGTGTTAAGCGCGTTCCAGCAGAAAAGCTCTTTGACGCTGCTGAGCGCACTCCTGCCCTGTGCCGCCCAGCTGTTGCACAGTCCAGTTGTTCTGTGGGGTCGTGTGAAATTAGTTAAAACAAATGTGTGAGTAATCTCCATTTCCCCCTCCCCCACCCTTTTTGAGAAGCTTGTCTCTTACCTCTGGGCAGTGGTGTTACTGCTAGGAAAAAGGTGCGTGTGTGCAAAGAGCAGAGCGGGCGAAAAGGCTGTCTTTCACGGTTATTTTTCACTCATCCCTAAATTGGGAAATAGCCTTTGTTTCATGTCTGTGGTAAGTGAACTCCATAACATCAATAAAACAGAGACCCGAAATGCCGCTTGGAATTGCCACTGGCAGCTATTAATGTCTTTTCCATTGCATGTTTTATTTGTAGCTCAGTAATAACTCACGAAGGCGTAGTTCTGCTCGTTAGCTTGAGAGGAGGCTGAAGGTGCTTGGGGTGCTCCAGGATTGCACCCCAGCTTCGCAGCCTTCCAAGCGGCCCTGAAACCGCGCGGGGGCTGTACCCTGCGGGAAGAAGAGCGGCGTTAGATCTACATTTGCGGTCGCTCTGCGGGCGGAACGGGACACGAGCTCCGTGCCACCGAGTGGCACTGGTGATGCCATTTCAGGTGCTGGCGTACGACTGCAAACATCCGCGCCCGCCCCGGGCCGCCGAGGCGTTCGGCAGGCGCCTCCGCGAAGGGCTCCCGGCTGGCTCCCTGGCAGGCCGCGCACCGCGCCCGCAGCCGCCGGGC
>Ga0065711_1035229_pt1 | contig 22602 bp, 16 predicted proteins | sample Hoacrofraction12_FD_59098 | JGI IMG/M metagenome (GOLD analysis project Ga0065711, IMG submission 59098) | Hoatzin crop microbial communities from Cojedes, Venezuela - Epithelial fraction 12 v2 (version 2) | ecosystem: Host-associated > Birds > Digestive system > Esophagus > Crop | place... | reverse complement strand
GTGTTCAAGGCCAGGTTGGATGGAGCTCTGAGCAACCTGGTGTAGTGGAAGGTGTCCCTGCCCATGACAGGGGGGTTGGAATGAGATGATCTTCAAGGTGCCTTCTAACCCAAACCATTCTATGATTCTGCGAGTCTTTTCGTGGCACATATGTAACAACATGAGAAGATCTGTGCAAGTGATTTAATTTTTTTTTAATTGATCAATAAATTCTGCCATGTTTTGGTAATTGAAAAAGATGGTAACATCGAAGGGTACGTTATGGCTGGAATTCAGAGGAAAGGGAAATAGAAATTACTTGTTTGATATGGTAGAAGAAAAAGGTAGGCAAAAGAAAGGAATATAAAGAGGTGAATTTTATGCAACTGACTAGTAATGTTTTTTTGTAGCAGTACTCTGAGCACATGAGAATATGTGACCCTCTACATTAGAATGGGGGGTCAGTAGTCAGAATGTGAAAGAGCTGTCTAGCCTGTGTGAACATTTGAAAATGTTCCCCGGAAACAAGTTAAAAAATTGTCTCTCTTAACTAAACTGCTCACAACTTCTCTTCCTGATAGAATGTTGCTTTCAAAAAAGGAAATGTAGGCCCTGGGAAGTTACACAGAAGTTCAGATCAGAAGGTTAACTAAACATGAGAAGGAAGGTATAGTTTCTGTGCTTGGCCACAGAGAAGACTGCAGCCCAGAGAATGACTGAAACTGAGCCTAAGCGTGTCTCTTTCTCCTCTCCCTTGGTAACAAAATGCTGCAAACATATTGAAAGGATTTATATGTTGTTCTTACTCAAATTTATTGACTTTCACTCGTATTTTGTGCTGGAGATAAGTTCTTTAAAAACATTATTTGTTATTGATTTGGGAGGGAAGGAGGAGAGGATTTGCTGGAAGTTGAAATACTTCATTGATGATTAATTTATCTTTTTTCTAATGATCTTTGGAGAACCCATTAGATTGTTTGTAGATTATTTGTGAAAAATAATTCAACCTGTGTTCTCAGTTCACAGTTTCTTATTTTACTGGATTACCGAAACTCTATTCATCTCTCCTATTTAGTATTTAATATCCTTAAGGAGTTATTTCTAAGGTTACTGGTTTTTGCCGGAGTTTGTGATTGCCCAGATTTCATGTCAATTTGTAAATGATCATAGTAGATGAAATGGAGGTTTATTCTGTGGTTATTAAACTAGGCAGTTTTCTTCAGAAATGTAAGCAAACGTTTTGAACAACCTTAGTTTTCAGTGTCAATTTTGTATCTATGGGGATTGGACTTCCTCATTTTAATGTAAAAAGCATATTGCTGTTGAGGTACTGTGAAGTTTTGTGCAGCGTTAGTGAATTTCTGTAAGCTGTTTATCAACATTTTGTAAGGGGTTTTTGAATCACAACATATTTCATCGAGGCAATACAATAGGCTCGTATATATAAAACATACTTTGAAACTAATATTTCTGCTAGAAACACAGGTGGTGTGTGTACAAATGGCTGCATATACACCTTCATTTTCCATTCGCAAATCTTTGTCTGTTGCAGATTCAAGCTACAGATTTTGTTTCCAATCCATAAATAATTTGTGGCAAACTATGGGATAAGGAGGAATTTTTCTGTCTGTTGAAGTTACTTATGGTTTCCATCTGCAGTTTCAGTGTTTTTAGATTTCCATGTTGAGAACCATAAATGTATTACGTGATCTGGGTACAGTTCCACATTGGATAAGGTCAGAAGTTTAATTTTAGCTCTTCCTGAAAGTGAGTTCTTAGGCTACAGTTGTGCATTTAAAGTTCCAATCAGCAGTTTCAAGGAAGACAGCTGTGCTATGTTTAAGAAAAAACCACCAAACCTAATAGTGTTAAAAAAACCAGTAAAATTATTTTCTTGTGAGTGATTCGTAATCTGTTCTGAGTAGTCTGATACTTTCAAAGGTTTTAATTGTGTGAAGGAAAGGCCAGACTACTGTATGTTTAGTGTTTTAGTGAAGGTGATATTAATTATTTTTTACTTGAAATGCATCTTCTCCAGATGGTCTGGAATAGCTTCTGAAAAGTTAATTTTTGTCTCATGTCAAATTTATGGCATCTTACCATAGCAATATCAAAAGGAATTCACATCCTTTAAAAACTTTTAAAGTATTGAAGAGCAAAGGCAAGTAGGAAATTCAGTTGTTCGTAGAATTATCTTGTAAGCGTGGAAGAATTGCAGAATAATTCCAATATTAAAATCAGTCAAATCTAATCTGAAGCAATAAAATTTGTCCCTTGTTGTTGTGGAACATTAATCTTAAAATCCAGAGATAACAGAGAGAGATATGACACTTTTATTTCAGTTTATGCCAGGAGGTTACCTTAAAACTTTTGCAGATCTGTCATGGAGTTGTTGGTCTTTGGGTTGATGTTTAAATTACTTGTGTAAGTATAGTGAGTAGAATAGTTGAGATAGTATTCTCTTAGTAATTCCAGCAGCACACTCTGCCTGGAATTTGCTGATGTGTCTGATTGGTGGAAGTGCTTTTAAATCTGCTTAAATGCTTCTGAATATCCCATTTGCAGATCTTTCCTGTGTTCGTGCATTTTTAGTGACAAGAAATTAGAAACAAAGCAACGTCTCCCCCTAACCCCCAAAGTCTAAGATACCTCTTAGCAGTGTAAACTGTTCTGAGTGCTTCCATGGAGAAATGCTTAACTGGACAAAGTTCTTATCTTGGCTCTCAGTTGCATTGCATGTTTTCTGTAGTCTTTCCTTTGTTAGGAAGAGTATGCTGGAAAGAATAAAAATGCACTCTTAAACTCTGTTTTATGCAAACACTCCTTGCTGTCCTAGACTTTGTACCCGATATTTTGAAGACTGCCCTGGAAGTTAGCTCAGGTTAGGCTGTATATGTGATGTTCAAGACTGCGTATGGAAACTGGCTTCCTTTCGCTATCCTTCATCAGTTTAAAACATTGGGAAGTATTGGTATATGTCACGGGCTTTCATGAGCTCGCATTTTGTGCTGCATCCTGGATGGCTTCATGTGTTTCAGTGCAAGTTCAAGGGGACATAACTACCCAGTATCTTTAGGAAAGAACACAGTGCTATGACTTGCAGTGTGACAGGCATATTTTGTGCAAGAAATAAGGCAGTTTGTAGTTATAATACCTTTAATCATGCCTCATATTTCCTTTGTGGTTTATAGTAATATTGGGTATATTTTGCTTGAAATTTTATGTATTTATATCATTCTTGTGTTTTTGTATCAACAACAGAAGCTACTTCTATCTGTGTTGCCTGTTCTCAAAATGCATGTTTCAACAATGTGAATAGGGATGTGGTGTTTCTGACTCGTTTTCCCTCATACAGGGAAAAGAATGTAATTAAATCTTTGTTAAGAAGTAGTAATTTGAAAAATGAACCAGGTAAATACATGGATAAGCCTGAGAAACTAGACTTGCTGTGCAAGATAAATTTTGTGGACTTTAATGAATGACAAATTTGACATATGGATAAGTTTTGAATGTTTTTCATATTTTAAATTGATGATTTGGTCTTATTTGACTTATATTCTTTAGACCTTGTCAACTGTAATAGACAGAATTATTGTTTTTACTTTTAACAAGCTTCATATTACTGCTACAAATGAGTGGAATTTTTTTTTTTTTTTTTTTACTGCTCTTTAGAGGTTGCAATATTCCTCCACATTCTTCCAGCTTGCTTCTTTTTGAGAAGTACATTTTCAAATCCTCTAGCTAGATACTTTGGTGGATTTTTAAAAAATAGGTACACTTGGTAGTGTGAAGAATGGAGAATTTTTATTTTCAAAAGCAGAAGTTAACAGTTTGCTTGAGGGCTGCTGTTCACCAAATATGGCCCTTCACAGGTGTTGATGTTGCATGTTGAATGGAAGTGAATTCTTTCGATTCTGAAATCGGTAAACTTTTTCTTCTTAATGTGAGAGGGAAAGCAAAATGGAAGAAGGGACGAAGCAACAGGGGTAACACTGAACAATGTTTATTTAATTATGTTCATTTAGTTCTGTATTCTGTTTGTTCTTGTGCAATGTGTCTTCTTGAATGCATGACTTTAAAGTGTCCTCTGTTGAATAGAGCACTGCAATGTACTTCTGCAGTGTAATACTGCAGAATAATTGAGGTAAATAATAGAGACTGCCTCAGTCCTGTCACCACGACCTTAGTCATGGGTGGCTTTGGTGTGACTTCCTTCACTTCCAGCTTGTGAATATTTGCTTATTTTGAGCTTTCTAATCATAGTACACTTGCGTTGGTCTGCAGATTTCTAAGGCCAGGGACTTTTCTGTTGTTTGTATTCCTGTAGTATTTTCTCAACAGAAGCAATGGTTTCACTGCTAGATCTCTTTGCACTACAAGTCTGATCTGAATTAGACATTGACATGCTACTGTGTCTCTGACAAATTACCGCACAATTTGGAAGGTGTGCCTAGATACTGCTGTGCTAGCTGTGAAAGGACACCTGAAACCTGTCTTGAAAACAGTGGTATAGGTAGGGAGAATGTTATTTAAATTAAAGCTTTTCAGTACACGTTAAATGTAAAAAAAAAAAAAGAACAAGGAGACTGTGTGAGCCCCTAGGGTGATATTGAATCAATGCTTTGCAATATGCGGAAGCTGCTTTTCTGGTCTGGTAGTACTCAAGCATGATTTAATAACTTGTTTAGCTTCCATCTGACCTAGAATCATTTCTTGTGCTTAATACTACATGTACCCATAGCTAGAGTCCTTGTCCCAGAAGAGTTTGTTGTGTGGAAAATCTGTCCCTGATTCTTCCTAGAAGAGTCTGATTCTGCCACTTCCTTCCTATATTGACTTGTACGTTGATTTCACTTGATTCATTTCCAGAGTAATTTCCTAAGGAGGAAAAGATAAGGATGCAGAACTCAGCAGAGAGTTATGGGTATCTCGGTTCTAATAGGAAGTCCCTTCTTCACTTCCAGTATTGAACATCTGAGAGGATGTAGGACCAGTCTGTTCATTTCACCATCTCATTACTATCAGATTTGTTTCCCATAACCTCCACGAAAACATTTTGAGCCCAACTCTGGACTAACACAAGAACAATGTACTGTTTTGTTTCTTTTGACAAGAATTCAGCTGTATGACTGGTTTTGAAATAATTTCGCGGAGATCGCTACATCTCTGATCACTGTAAATCTGTAAATTAAGAAACCCAAGGTCATACTAAGGGGTTTTAATTTTTTATTTTGTTTTTTTTTGAACAAAGTGCTTGTATTATGACATCAAGTCTCCATTCTGTCTTTATCCAGGTGCTTGCAATTGTTTGCAAGACAATTATGTAGATACGTCTGTAGATATTCAATTAATATAATCAGAGGGATGCACGTTGTTAACATTTCTTATTACTGACTGATGTTTTTCCAGAAAATCTTGATTAGATTTAACCTAGCATTAGTTAGTGATTTTTAATGGAAGGAGGAGGAAGAAGTTACAGAACAGAAGGAGGCGAATTAATATGTGTTTAGTCTTTTAGCATACGTTGAGACTAAAAATAAAATTTAAAATACCACAAGAAAGCATTTGTAATGTTCATCTTAATCGCTTTACTTGTTTGCTTTGTAGAACCAAATTGTTGCATTTTTTCCCCTTGTTTGTGCAGCCTCTGAAATACTTTCATTGTCTGTACCTTAAAAGGTCTCTTCTGATGAGTGGGTGGTTGCAATGTGGTTGTTCCTTGGTTGTTCTTTTCCAACATAGCACTCTCACAAGTTTCTTCCAGAAGTGGGGAACTCTTTTTTTAATTGTATCCTTTTATGGTAGATGTTTATGTCCCTGCTACTGCTGTGATGTCTAGTTTACAGCTTCTCAGCTGTTAAAATTCAGAGCTGGCTTGTGACATGGAATAACAGTAATACCCACGTAACAGCTGAGGCATTGGGCCTTGAGGAAGTCCGCAACAGAAATGTAAAATAGCCAGAACCTGAACTGTGCTTCCACGTTAGTATATTAGCCAATGACCCATCTTTTTCTCCTCAAATGAAGTTGAAACTTCAGCTATGATTTGTAAGAATGAATGTATTTTAATCACGCAAGACTCTGAATACTGTGGCTGGGCTGGAGTGTGGGATTTAACGGTTTTTGGGATAATTTTTCCTCTCCCATTTTTTCACATTAAAAGTTTAAGGGAAAGAGTAAGAGCCAGGAACATGTGGGCAGCCCTAGCAAATTCTTGAAGTGCCTTAATCTAAAATATACAGCTGCTTAATATTGGAATTTATAGATCTATCTCTACAACAACACATAGCCTAAGAATTTAGGCCTTTCTTGTGGAAGGACTCTATGGAATCCTGATAATAATTTAAATGGTTTCCAAAGTAGTGAGTTGGGATTTCCAGGCCTAATTTATCTGTAGTCGAGAAACTTGTTACTGACCAGTGTGGTGTTATATTAAGCAAGTAGCAAGAACTTATTTTAGTATAAAAGTGTATTGTAAGATATTTACGACATCCTTTAAATTAATTATGTTTACAGATTAGTGTCTATGGATCTATTTCATTCTTATTTTGAACACTGTAAGCAAGTACTGTGAGAAGTCTTGTAGCCAGGGGATTTATAGTTTTTTTTTTTTGTATGTAACTTTTAGAATTAACGGTTAAGAAACACCGTTTACTCTTTAACAGTTTCTGAATTTCTTCTTGTAGGTGATTTGGCCCTTTAACCATAAAGTAGCTGTGCAGCTTTTCTGTGTGTACTAATCCTGAAATAGTTTGCATTCTTTGGTGGTTTCTGTAGCAAGCTGTAAGTAAGCAAAAATAAATGTCACTTTGTTTTGAGTGTAGGAAATGTGGAAGCAAATCCCACATTTTACATCCAGATCGTGTAACTTCAGACTGGTAGTTTCCAAGTAAGAGATTTGATTTGTTAGTCAGTTTAAACTTAGAGTTTTATTTTCACTGTCACACCCCTCACCAAAAATCTGTGAAAAGAAGTCTGACACTTAAATTGTGATAACTTTTTCTTCCGTTATTTTTCTCCAGGTTTGCAGAACCTCTCATTCTTGTAATAAGCTGTCAATCACATAGTTTTGGACCTCTTTGTAAAAATGAATAAATCAAGTGAATGTTTCATGCTTTCTTGAATTAGCCATTGTTGATTCTAGTGATTTTTTTCTTTTTTTTTTAAAGTTTATAAATGTAAGCAGTAAAATTCTTTGTTTGAGCAGTCCATTGCTTGCCTGTTGCTAGACTCTCATTCTTTATAACTCAGTTTTATCATACCCAAAATGTATTTCAGGTTTATGTGAAGTAACCATAGCCTGCTAGACAGGTATCAGTTTTGAGGAATTTTGACAATAGAAATAAATTTTGTTCATGTAGTTCCTCTCAGTTTACCTCATCTAAAATATGAAAGCCAACATAAATGGGTATCTTTCAAAATGGTTAGTGCCCCTGTATTCTGTAATGTATTTTCTGAGCACAACCTATTGCTCTATAATGTTTGTGAAGCATTGCCATAATTACTTCATGATGCTCTCATCTTGTTTTGAAAGACTGGAAATGATTTCTTAATTACAATAATCTGTTTCTCTAAAAACAAAACCAAACAAAAAAACCCCCGCCAAACCCCATTTTGAGCAGAGACAGAACAGTTCTTCATCCTGCGTTCTGTGCAATTCAAAAAACATCTGCCGAATGGATTACTTTCCACCTTATCTGCAGCACGTATTTGACATTCCTCTACTTGTGCTTGTTACCGGATGCTTTGGCCCGATAGTGTTCCCACTCGATGACTGTTGGAGTTACATATTCTCTGTAACTCATTTTAGATGATGTTAAGTAAGATGTGATGCACAAAATAAATCGTACCTGGAATCAAGCTTTCTGAACGTTTTGGATCTTAATTACTTTGTAAGCAAAGGTTAGATTGTTGTTCTTACATTTGTCCTGCATTTTTTCTTGTTTCATGGTTAATACATGCATTTTACATCTCTGTATGTTTTAACTGTGGCACAAAGATTACAGCCACAGTTGTTTCTTGCTTGTAGGGAGCAAGTAGAACATATAGCAGAGATTATGAATGTTGAACTCCTATTTGAGCCATGAAGTTAGAAATTTTGTTTAAAGACTGGTTTGTAGGTGTTGCAATGGCAAACAGCGGGGCTGAAAATCACTGCAATAACTTTCTACAGAACACACTGGTTAGTTGTAGATTCAGTTTCACCTGATTTTTTGTCAAGTTCAAAACATGCAGGTCTATACGAACATATGTGTTCATGATTTTCTTATCAGGGAGATGAGCAGACTCTGTGTCTATATTTTTTCCTGAAGATCCTGCAAGGATAGGTTAATCTCTAATAATTAGGTAATGTATCTATTTCAAGGCATTTTATGAAGCTGGAGCTTTTTTTGTGTAAGTTGCTCATCATTTTAATAAAAAACATGGGGGATACTTGCTTAAAAAACAGTAGTTTCTAAAATTTGTTAAAAGGTTTTGTAGTAAATTTAATTTTTACAGTGACTCGTAGAGCTTATTCTTCCCTACTGCAACCGTGTACTTTGTTTAAATGTAGGAGTAGTCCTGTTGAGATTAGGTGTAAAAACTGAGCAGCAAGAGCTTCAGTAGAATCACAGCTTTAATTTTGTGTTGTTCACTAAGGGCATTCAGTTAGATTTGCTACTGTGCAATATACACAAAGTAAAAGAAATAAATTTTAAGACTCTTATTTAGTGTATTCTTTCGGTATTGTGTCACAAATATGCTGCATAGTCAAATGCTCCGCACTGAGTTAATTTCCCATTTGATTTGATTTCGTTGTGTGTCAGAGGGACAGAGCATAGTGCTCAACACTTTTTTTTTTTCAATTACTTTTCTGAAGTATTTTCAACTCAGTAATAATTAATTAAGTAAAAGAAATCCTAACCCTGCAATATTTTAGTCATTAACTCAAAACAGCTTTATGGAGAAATCAAATCTGGTGGAATGTTGTCCGTAGTCCATTCTCAAGACAACTAGCGGCTGCTGCATGAGTAAAATTAGAAGCATACTTCATGATTGTGTTTTTATAGAAAGCTGTAGTACAAGACAAGAAATGGGCTTTACAACAGCCGTTGATTATCAAGGGATTGAGAGCTCCCTTGTACTTAAGGGGGCAAATTAATTGAAAACCATCGATTATTTATATCTTCCATCCTCAGGGTTTAGTGACTGTAGACTATTTATATTTCACTTTTCTACCAATATTCACCATTACACGGGCACATCAGTGGAGGTTGTGGTTACTGTCACAGCTCAGGTTTTCTTGGATCTTGTAATTAAAAATACCCCTTAAAATTACTGAATAGTCAGTTATGGATACTCCTGTGCGGATGTATAGTCTTTTTTGTCCTTCTGTAAGAAACACTTTTCCCTGTAATTGCAGTATAATTCTTTTAGTATAGAGATGCTTGTTCAGGCTTTGTGCCTTTTCAGTTTGGTTTACTCAAGAAGTGGTTTCATTTGAATAAAATAATCCTATCAGATAGCCTCAAAATAATCCCACTCTTATACCAAAAAGGCCCATTTTAAGGATTATATTTGTATAATAGTACTGATCTGACTGATGACACTTTTCTCTGTAGGGTTGGCTTTGTGCTGTGCTGTGTCTGGTTTAGTGTCGAAACAGTTTTATGCCTTTGGCCTTGAAAAGAATTTGCTCGCGATGTCAATACCCCTTTAGCTCACACTTCTTTGAATGCTTCCTTTGCGCTCTAGGTATATAAGGGCTCAAACATCTGCAGAACTTCTGTCTTGGAAATATCACAGGAGTGCGTATGTGCCTTGCTCTCACAGGTGGTGTCCATCCGAAGGTGAAGGGTCCCCATGTTTCTCAGTTCCTTTCAGCTACTTTGAGGAGCTTGGATTTCCTTGCGACCTGTGCTAGCTGGATCTTCCTTTCTCAATTCGCCACACAGGTATAGGTCCAGGGGAATAATTCTGCCTGTCAGTGCCCGCGTTGTAGGTAGAATAGGACGTAGTAGGAATCTTGCGTATTTTTCTGTGTGGAGTTTGTAAAAAGGAAAACAGGATAATGAAAAAGGCAAACTGTTAACCTGACTGAAGTAGGTAACTGTGCTGCTGTCTTAGCTTCATATGCATTTGTTTATGCTGAATTTGTCCAAGCACACGTGTGACAGGCAAACTTTGTTCAAATATACGAAACAATCCATGCAGTACAGATCTTTTGTATATCTTATGTTGCTGCTGCTCTGGATTCTTTATTAGTCTTAGCTGTGGGAGTGTGAACATTGTTGAACTTGTGTATACTGATTAGTTTATATTCTCATCTTCCTAGAAGAAGTGGTGCTGGATTTCCTTGGTTAGAATAGTAGTGAGCAGTGGTACGATTACTGTTTTTCATCCGTATGTGATGACTGTGATTGCTTGCCTGAGAAATTAAAAACTAATTAAATTAAAAATAATGATTTTACATTATATATAAAGCAATAATTTTTTTAGGAGGAAGTGATGCTGAAGTGGCTTAACCTATGTGTGTTATCCATACATTTTTAGAAGTTAAATAACTTCAAGAAGAATATATTTTATTTTCCAGTTTTATGTAGGTATTTTTGAGTGTCTTAATTTGTAAGTGATGCAAAGCATTCCTACAGTTAGTTGTAAGAAATACATATGTTTATATATATTAGAATAGATTTTATGTTTAAGAACTACTTGTTGAGGTATTGCTTAGCAGAAGCACTGCTGAGGTAATTCTTAGACAGGTACTGCTATAAAGTATATAAACTATTCATTTTTTTTCAATGCTATACATCCGCTATTGCAAGTTATTAGGTGGTGAAGAAATCTGTAGCCACAAGTACTGGGTGACCTATTAGGTCAATACCTGCATCAACATTAAAGGATGATGGTACAGTGAATGTATCTGTGTTATCTCCAGTACCACAATTCTGTAACCACAGATGATGTTGATGAAGGAAAAAGAATTCTGTGAGATTATTTTTGCACTAGAAGTGCAGTATGGCACTTGAATGGGTTACCTGGGGGCCTGTGGTATTTGCATGCTTGGGGATTTTTTAAGACCTGGCCAGACCTAACCAAGTCTTGATGGTAGCTCTGATTGGAGCAGGAGGTTGCACCAGAATAACTCCAGAGGTCTTATCCAAAAAACACTGCTGTGATGAATTGTTGTGCAGTTTTATTTGTGCATTTTCCAGCTTTTGGCTTCTTTGATGTTATACTGGCATATAAAGTTCATGTCAGAGACTGTTTTCTACACACTGCCCTACAAATATTTGCCTGTTGTTTAAATATGTCAGATTTATGTTCTGTACTACTCTTGAATTACCTCATGTTTTTTACTATTTTCTTGTCTTTAGTAATGTTTTTTTTCATTAAGGCAGATGTTTCAATGAACCTGCCTTCTGGCAATTGGTAGGAGATATCTTTTCTTTTTAAGTTTCTGAAGGCAGATGTTTCTTTAGCCTGAGTCTTTGTTTAGTTGACTGAGCTGATTAATTTCTGTTGGAAAAGAGTTCATAATTTTTCATTCCTGTTGGCTTCAGATCAATTTCTGAAATATTTATGGAAATTCAGCAAGCTGTTTGTATGACTTCAGTCCATACTACCCACTATTTCTGTGTCTCTTCATCCCCTCAAAACTGCTTGTCTAGTTTTGTTCAAGTATAATAAAGTAATTAAAATATACTGGGGACATGAGGCAGAAGAGTACTAATGTTTTTCCTTCTGCAAAAAACTCTGTTGACATACTGTCGAACGTTTCCTCCTCTTAAATTAATTAATGCAGAGTTTTCATGCTGGAGGTATGTTTATGGATGACCTTACTGTTTAGTTAGATGGCCATAAGTTTGCTGATAGTTTGCACAGTAAACAGAAGGGACGTATGAAGTTAAGCTGAAAGTACTGCTGTTTGTCAGGCAGCCAGCTGTTCAGAGTTGCTTGCTACAGAAGGGCCAAATGAAATCATGTCTTTGTTTCCTCATGGTCTTTACATGTAAAGCCTAGGGGACTGGAGTACAGTACTGGGCTGGTGCCGACAGTTTCATTAACTTTTTTGTCCAGTTAAATCCCAGTCTCTGTTTCAAAGGTGGTTGAACGGATTTATGGATTTTCCTGGCTATTTGCTTTTATAAACCATGTAAGAATAATACAGAAGACCACCTGGCAAAAAGCTGCTTAAGACACAAGTCAGAGGACTTTTTTGTTATTAGAACCATTGATTTGGCAACAAGTGCCAATTGTATATATTCATTGTATTGGAAACTCAATTTTTGCCTCTGGTTTGGATTTCAGGAAAATGAAAATACCTTCTCACAGGCAAAAACCTGTGACAAACTGCAATCTTGAGTACTTTTATTCTGTGTATCAGTAACGAAAGACTCTCTATTGCTCTTTTGTCAAAGGCCTGTATGTTTGTAGAGGAGAACTGTGTGCACAATTTGCTTTTCAGCAGTGTTTCTTAAGTGATCTGACATTGGATTAGCCAGAATTAAAATTATTTTCTATCTTTAAGCAGCTTTTTGAGTTGATATGTCCAAATCGTCTCTAACTGGTATTTTATACGTGCTTGGAAAATCTAATAGGAATGTATTTATTTGTGAGTAAGTTCTGTATAGCATAAGCCAACACTTCTGTGTGATTGGAGAGGCATTTCCCTTTATGTGTAGTCCTTCAGAAATTCATTGAAATTTGCTGGAATTTTATTACAGTTTCTTTTTATAAACTTGATGTAAAATGTTATTGTCTGCATGTTGCATGTTTTTGACCTATCATGAAAAATTTCTGTTTATGGCAGGATTGTTTAACTGCACAATCTTTCTGTCATGAAGTGTGTGGTACAGTAGCATTTGTTCATAATGGACGACTGTTGCTGTGAAGTATGATCCAGATGATCACACCATTATTTTTATTTATTAACAGTAAAAAAGTAGATATTCTTCATTTCATTGGTTTTTCCTCCACTGCATTATAATTAACTTGTGGTAAGAATAGTCAGTTTGTGCTTTACCTGATTTGGAAGGATTTGAATGGGTGGTCTGATTACTGAGAACAACAACACAGAGCAGTTTGACCAGGAGCATGCTGCAAAATGCCCTGATTCTGTTAGAGTGGATAGATAACATATCTATTACACCTCAAAAGATGGTAGGGGTACCGACGGATTATCTTTATGAATACATTCGTTATGAAGCCTGGTTTTTTTCATAATCATGAATACCAAAGTTGCTTAGCAAGCAGTCTGGTTCTACGTAGTTACAGAGCTCCTCAAAGCTGAGAATGCCGAGATGCATGTTGGTTCTGACCCAAACTGGTTACCCAGAGCACCATAAACATATCAAAGGACTACTTGGCAACTGTACTTGGCTGTGGTGCGCTACCTGTAAAATTGCACGGCTAGTATTCGCTCACAGGAGCTGAATTATGGCTAAAGGACTGCTATCTCAGCCACTTGTGGCTTACTCATTTTGTGTTAGTAGTATGAGAAAGTGCTGGAGGGAAAAGACTGTGGAAAGAGAAATGCTAACTGAAAATAACTTTTTTTTTTTTTTAAGTCTGTCATATGTTGTTCTTATAACAAAAGTTTATTTATTATAGAATGCAATTTTGGAGGTTATACAAACTTTACTGCTGATCATCAGCATTTGCAGTGGAAGATGGGTAACCTGGCAGAAGCAGATACTTCAACGTAAGAGCAGATGTTCAAAGCCGGTGACTCACTTCAAAACTGTATAGAAAACACCCTAGTTAGCTAGGCATTCAAAGGACTTAATTGTGTTTACTGTCTAAACTGCGATTAATTTTGCATCTCCTCTGCCCCAACTTTGCTAAAAATTTAATTAGGAAAAAATTAAGTGGTCAAGCAGTTACTGAATTAAAACCTTATGATGGAGTCATGTAATTCCTGTGTTTCCTATGAACTCTTGAATGTTTTTTCAGCCCTTCTAACTAACATAAACCACATGAATACCAGAGACACTCATTTAATACAGTAAAATGGATTGAATTGACTCAAATATTAATAAACTCCAGATTTATAGAGGATCAAGCTGTAAGTGCTGTGACAATTGCAGCGTAGATCAGACAAGGTAGAAATCTGTAGCCTTGGCCTTTCCATGTGCAACTAGAGTGCCTTTGTTTGGAAGTCCTGTCCAGCCATTGTGAAATGATGTGGTTATTTGCGTATTGAAAGGTCAATTAATTCTGAATCGGTCATCAAACCCTTTGCAGTGTGGGATTTAATTTTTGTAATGACTGAAATGCAGGACGAAATTTCAAGCATGAAATTCCTTTTCATCAGTGTAAGTGTTTTGGAGGGATTCCTCCAGCCGTTAATCTTTGTACAGTAAACAGACATGATGTGTAAAGTTAAGCTGAAAGTACTGCTGTTTGTCCAGCAGCCAGCTGTTCAATTGCTTGACACGTAAGGGCCAAATGAATCATGTCTGTCTTTTAAGCCAGCTTTTCCTGTTTCTGAATTATTAGATCAGGCTCTCTCACTTTTCTTGATAAGCAAATCAGAGACAGGAATAATCCAAATTATTAATATACCTAATATTTTAAATTTTTTTCCGTGTTTGGAGGCTGTGGTGGGAATTAAGTTGATGATATATATCAGAAAGTGTCTTTCCTTCAACTCCTGGAGATTCACTACTCCTTACTGTACAGAGACATTTAGCTCTTACCTTTTCCTTAACGATCCGTTACAGATAGTCAGCACAAGGAGCTCAGAAAGGGACATCCGCAATGTTCCTGCGTGCACTGTGAACAGGCTGATTTTAGCTAGGGAGAGTCGGTCCCCTGGGGGCACGGTCCTGCTGGAAAGCTGTGAGTGTGCATGGCAGGGGCTGCTGGCCCATGTTCTCACCTCGGCAGGGTTCTCTCTCTGGCTCCTGCTGGGGAAGGAGTTCTGCTGTTTCTGCAAGAGGCAACGCTCTTAGACCCTCATGAGCACTGACTTCATCAGGAATTAGCTGTGCCCCTTTCTCAGCAAGACAGAAGCTGTCAATCAGTATATTAGGCTTGTGAGGGGTAAAGAAACCACTTGATTCTTGTTTCGTTGTCAGGCAGTGACATCTTCGTCTTCAAGAAATTTTGCAGAAAGTGAGCAGCCCCTACCTCACGAGCCTGGATGTTGCTGAGATTTTGTATAATACTGTGCATAGGTAAAACAGCACTCCTTTTGGGGTTGGAGACCTTTTTCCCAGTTTAGCACAGCAGAGGTTGCTTTTCGCTTTATTCTTCCTCAAAAGTTTTATGGTCTTTTATTTTGTGAAGGTTTGTATTGGTGTGCTTTCCTCCTCACATCTTACTCAAACACTTTGCTGTAAGCAATAGATGGGTTGGGACACATAAGGAGCATAAGATAAAGGCAAAAGGGCGGACTGCTCAGGTAGCAGCATTGGAAGAGTTGTGGTGGGGACAGGAGATGTAAATTTAAAGATGCTGTAAAGCTGTTACGAATCTGTCTGCGGTACTGTGTTTGCTCTGACATCTACTCTTTGGGCAAGGTGTTGAACAGTCTTACTACCCGAAACGTATCCATTTGTAGAATTGTGACGTGATTCAGGCTGGAAGGGACTTCAGGTGGTCCTGTAGTCCAGTGGGGTCAGTTATGAGGTCCTGCAGCTGCTCCTGAGTTCTGAACACATTGACTTCTCTTTATGGCATCTTGACCCTAAAGAAGTGAAGGTAAGGGAGAAAGGTGAAGACAAAAAGAGAGAAGAGTGCAGGAGAGGCAGTGTATGAATACATGTGAGAAAATGAAGCGAAAGAAGGATAAATGCAATATCTTTTTTTTCCTCACAGTTCTGTCATGACACAGTGTTTGATACCTATGAACAGACATTGTCAGTTAGCTTGAATGTGTAGTAGCTCTGAGTTTTGGAACTAATTTAGTGTTTTGGGAAAGGTGCTGATACATGATTTTCCTAAAGATTGCTGTTGGCAATATTATAATGTGAAAAACTTAGATGAGCATGGCTCTAACAAGTACATACTAGTGCCGATAACACTTAGTAATTTGAATACATATAGAGGCTTCATAATCTAGCACAAAAAAGTTTAATAATAGTGTAAATACTAGATTAGATGTGTAAAAATTGTGTTAGCTGTTTGTGGCTGGATTGCTTTTTGTTGAATGTTCAGAAGATGGGTTTTGAAGATGAGCATTTGGGAAAAACAAAACAAAACAAAACAAACAAAAAAGTAAGTAGAACATAGTTATGTTCAAAGGGAACCCAGCATTAATTTTAATTTCTTTACTGGCATCTGCTTGTCTTTATTTTTTTAAAGGTGATGTTCTTTTGTTGCTAAAAATCCACAAATACAAAAAGGGAAGCTGGCCAACTTCCTGCTTAGGTTGTCAAAGGTCAGTTTTCATAGCTGTCTGACCTTTTTAGACTACACCAAGACAGTGTCAGTGAGATGAAGGGCTTTTTTATGCCTGAAGTGATAAAGCTATTTTGCAAAGCTTGCCTTAATAAAGAGCAGATTGGTTAGTAAGATCAGGAGGGACTCCTATCTAAAAAAACAATAAAATGTTCTCATGGAGTTCAGTTGTCTTTCTTGTCCTTTTTATTATTGCCCTATATCTATATATTTTAAACCATGCATCATAGCCTTCTCTGCTCCTACTCCCTTGACTAGCTAAAATATCACCATGTTTGATCATAGAAGCCGTTATATGTTAAAAAAAAATGCTGCCTGCTATGAGGTTTCCTATTCTGGCCTCATCTGTTGACTGAAAGTGCATGCTATGCATTCTCCGGAAGGGTAGTTTATCATTTGTAGGTTTTATTTATGATACTGAGGGGGGGGAAGGGCCATTTGCCCACCCCCGCCAAATGCTAAGGCCGTTGTGTTACAAGTGTGCACATTAGTAACTTCATCAATGCTGTTGGTTCTTTTAGACTTGCCAGGAACATTCAAGTGTGCAAAGTCTGGTCTTTGCAGAGCGAAGGCTGATGCATTCTGAACTGCAAAGTGCAGAGCAGCTGTGTATTTTTAGCTGGGCAACAGGCTCCGGGCAACAAATGTTGGCTTTTGTCAACCCGTTTGTTAGTCCCATCCTCCGCAGAGGTTAGTTAAATAACAATATAACACAAAACAACCCAGCTTTCCTGAAAATCTAATTATTGTTGTGATGAACTGGGAAATTTAAGACACAAAGTAACAATGAAAGTATCCAGTGATTTGATAGGAAAGGCAAATAGACTCTATGCTAAGACAGCTTAAAAAGTAAGCATTTATATGGCCTTTTACCAGTAAGTAAACGCATGTGGGGTGTTTCCAAGCCTCATAGTTCTAGAGTACGTTTTGATAAACATCCACTTAGGGTAAAAAACTAAAAAACAAGAACAAAAAAACATCTTCCTCTGAACTGTTTAGATAAGCGTGGCTGCTGATTACTTCTGTTCATAAAAATGCCCTCTGGGCAGCAGGATATCTTTCTGTCTGCTACAAGCAGGCATGTTATAAAACAAGTCATTTTATAAAATGTTAATAGTAAAAATAGAGGGAAAATGAGGTTTTCTCCATTGCAACCCAACTTATAAACCAGTATTTTCCCTGGATCTTTAGCTCATACGTTTGTTCTCCAAAGGTGAATGGAGAGGGAGCTTAAAAGTGGGAAGAGGTGAGGTGTGGAGAACAGTAACTGAAGGACGTGCCTTTATTAATGTTGCTGGTTTTTATTATTCACTTACTCTATTTTGCTTATGTCTGTGATAAAGCAGGATATTTCATGATGGGATTAATGCATTAAAATTCTGATGTAGAGGTAAGGAAATATTTATGCAATCAGAGCCAGATTTTTATTCTTTTTTTAATTTGACCCAACTCAATTACTTTTCAAATTAAATCAGTGGGAAAACTGTTTTAAGAGGAAATCAAGTTAAGCCAGTGCAGGAAGTCTAAGCTGGAAAGAAATGAGACACTGACATATTTCTAGTGTACCTATATTATATTAACTGGTGTTGAATGTCTACACTGTTTTCGCTTAAAACGTAGTACTTTCATATATATATATGTATGTGTGTATATATGTGTACATGTGTTTATCTATACATATATGCATATATATTAATATCCAGTCTGTAGTAAGAAAGATCAGAATAGTAATTTCCAAAAGTAAAGGAAAACCAAATGAGTCAATAATAATCCCAAGCTGTCTGACCTTCTATCTGATTGAACAAATGTTTTAGCCTTTAAACAAACTCGACAATTTAAATGTAATAGAAGGGGCTCCTAGTTCTCTGAGAACTAAAAAATAATGATAGATTGTGTTGAGTCATCTGTGTAGGAGAGGTAGGTCATCTGCATAGGAAGCAGGTGATTGCTCACCATAGATGCTATTTGCTTTACTGATTTTCTATTGAGAATTGTTCAGCAAGCAGTTTTTCAACTCACCTGCAAGATCACTTGTGTACCTTAGGATTCTTTTCATATTATATCCAGAATTAGGGAAACAGATGGTTAATGTTGTCCCTTGGTGAGACAAGTAGTAAAGTTTATCTTCTAGTCTGATTTTTGCATATGAATTTATACCTGGTTAAATACCGGAAGTGATTTATACTTTGAGGGCTTCAGTCATGGCTATATGCATGAGAAAACATGCAAGAATTTTTAAAAGTTTTTAGAATTTTTTACAAGTCTTTGTAAGTACAGAAAAATTCTGTTCTAAAATGCTGTTTTGCTTTCTGGGGCAGTGTCACAGTGCCTAGAGAAAGCCAAGGAGGAAGCGGAAGTGCATGTATACCATGTAAATGTGGAGTACAGCACCAGGACATGCTCAAATAAGCAGTGAATGAGACCTGCTTCATGTGGTGCAGTGTAGCACCTTGCAGAGAAACAAGCTCTGAGGATCCCTAGAATTAGTAGTAGAGACAAAGGAATAGTAGACAAAGTAGTAGTAGAGACAAAGGAATTTGAGTTTTAACACTGCACTAACAGGGCTGTCACTGCGCAGAGACCCAGTACAGTTGCCATTGTCTGGTATAACTGCATCTTTCTGCTGCACCTTGCAGGTATGTCTCTTGAGAACGCTTGAGTATTTAGTTCTCCCAGTGGTCTTTGGAATTCTCTGGGCCCCCAGTCTTTATATCATAATACAACTCCATAACAATGTCTACAGAGCCAAAAAGCATATACTTTCCCCATCTGCAAGATGCCTGTTGGGTATACCTTAGGAAGACGGTCTTGGAAAGGCAGCAAGATCAGAAGAATGAAACAGAAAAAAATTAAGGTTTGAAGTAGTTTTGTCTACAATAAAACGTAGTTTCCATCATAGAGCTTTGGCTGCAGGACTGTTTGATACTTTGTGATGCTTGAAAGTAGGTCTTTTTTGGTTTTGATGATTCTGTTTTCTGGCCTTCCAAAGTTTGAATTAGATTCTTAGTCTTCATACATTGCTGTAGGTACCACAACCCAGAAATATCTCCTCAATATAATGAAAATGCTAATTAAATACCTACTTTAAAATTCTGTGAAGCTGTTCTGAGTTAAATGTTAATGTTTACTTTTCATTGAAAGTGATCTGGAAAATTCACCGATTATGTGAATTAATTGTGTTAGATTTTAAAGGGAACAGATGTAATGGAAAATCTACAAACAGTGAAACTTTTTTTTTATAATTTGACTAATATTTGCTGCTGTCAATTCCAGCAGATTCCATATCCCATATTATAAGAAATACTTTTATCGCCAAATTCAGCAGGTTTTGCATTTCTTCAGTATTTTCAGCCTTGCTTCTCGGTCTATTTCGTATCTTCATAAGCTTGTAAAGTTTCATTTTAACATGTCAAATGATTTGTTTTAGCATTGCTCTCGATCAGACTTCCTTTTTCAGGTGGATTCAGATTTATTTTTCACATTTCAGTGTCACTTTAATATTTTTCTTCGCAAAGGAAGCAAAGAGTATTCTCAAGATGAAGAAGCAAGATTATTGCTAACAAATGACTTTGTCCTGTATGTCAGAGTAAAGCAGTAAAAACAAATACACAAAATCCTTTTTCAAAACTGCTCTGTGTTAGAGGCCAGCCTTTGAGTGCTACATTCATGTCAGAGTTCAAAGTCTGACCCTTAGACTTAATGCACTTAGTAAAGGAGTACATGCTTTGTAAATAAGAGGCAGACTTCCAGTGACAGACACTTTTTAGTCCAGCATCACTGGAAACAGCCAGACTGAATTATTTCAGAAAGCTATGCAACAATAAGGGAGCTGGATGTAAGGAAAACAATTTATACCGATCCTGACAAGTAGAGGGCCAAGGTCAGTGTCATTCTACAATCTAGACTGCCATGAGGAATCGGTTAGGGACATTTTGCAGTGTTAATTGTTTTACAGCTACTCTGGAGTAAGAGCCTGCTTTATTCCCAAAGCTGAAACCATACTCTGAAGAGTGTCACTTTTTGCTTTGAAATGGACAGATTTATATCAGTTAGAAGGAATTCAAGTCCTGATACAGGATGTGGTCAGACTTCCTTCTCAACAGCCACACTTTCTTTTCTGGGTCCCCCACTTTGAGTTATAAAACCACAAACACACTATTTGCTGTATTGGATTCAAATACTGCTCCAAAAAAACCCGCTATCCTATTTGCCTGATCAAAGTTACCTCCCTCCATCATTATAAAAGAGGTACAGGAGGACTGAGATACACTTGCCTCTTGCATACCTCTTTGCCTTTTCATACCTCTTGCATACCTCTTTGCCTTTTCATGTATAATGTATCTCAGATAGCAATTTGACTGGGTCTTTACCATGGCATACTTGTAGGTGATGCTGAGACTGGCTGGCCCATGTCCTGCTACTTCTCCTCTCTCCTCTGGTGTGGTTGTGCAATAAGAGTAGGAAGCAGATGTGGCTGACAGCTAACAGTTCCCTTCTTGGGAGAGAGGGAGGGGAGACAGGTCAGTGCAGTGAAAGGGGGCAGCTAGAAGGTGGTCCCAGGCTGGAGGATGGGAGGGCAGATCTCTGCCACTGTGTCCAGCCACACCAACCAAGTCGCAGAAGGCAAAGGCAGAGACTGGGAGAATGAAGAACCACTCACTGTAGGAGAAGATCAGGTTTGAGACCATCTGAGGAACCTGAAGGTACACAAGTCCATGGTACCTGATGAGGTGCATCCACGGGTCCTCAGGGAACTCGCAGATGCTAAGCCAATATCTGTCGTATCTGAGAAGTCATGGCAGTCTGGTGAAGTTCCCAGTGATTGGAAGAGAGGAAACATAACCCCCATTTTTAAAAGGGCTAAAAAGGAAGACCCAGGGAACTACAGACCAGTCAGTCTCACCTCTGTGTCTGACAAGATCATGGAGCAGATCCTCCTGCAAACTATGCTAAGGCACATGGAAAACAAGGTGGTGATTGGTGCCAGCCAACATAGCTTCACTAAGGGCAAATCATACCTGACAAATTTGATGGCCTTCTACAATGGGGTTACTGCCTTGGTGGATGAGGGAGGAGCAACTGATGCCATCTGCCTGGACTCATGCAAAGCATTTGACACTGTCCCTCATAACATCCTTTTCTCTGAATTGGAGGGACACGGATTTGATGGATGGACCACTTGGTGGATAAGGAATTGGCTGGATGGTCGCACTCAGAGAGTTGTGGTCAATGGCTCGATGTCCAAGTGGAGACCAGTGATGAGTGGCATTCTTCAGGGGCTGTTGTTGGAACTGGCACAGTTTAACATCTTCATTGGCAGCGTGGACAGTGGGACGGAGTGCATCCTCAGCAAGTTTGCCGATGACACCAAGCTATGTGGTGTGCTTGATACTCTGGAAGGAAGGGATGCCATCCAGAGGGACCTTGACAGGCTTGAGAGGTGGGCCCGTGTGAACCTCATGAAATTCAACAAGGCCGAGGGCAAGGTCCTGCACATGGGTCAGGGCAATCCCAAGAACAAATAGAGACTTGGGAGACAACGGATTGAGAGCAGAGAGAAGAGAAGGACTTGGGGGTGCAGGTTGACGAGAAGCTCAACATGACCCAGCAATGTGCACTTGCAGTCCAGAAGTCCAGTTGAATCGTGGGCTGCATCAAAAGAAGCGTGGCCAGCAGGTCGAGGGAGGTGATTCTGCCTCTCTACTCCGCTCTAGTGAGACCCCACCTTGAGTCCTGCGTCCAGCTCTGGAGCCCTCAGCTCAGGAAAGACATGGGTTGAAGCAGGTCCAGAGGAGGGCGACAAAAATGGTCCGAGGGCTGGAGCACATCTCCTGTGAGGACAGGCTGAGAGAGTTGGGGCTGTTGAGGCTGGAGAGGAGAAGGGTCTGGGAAGACCTTATAGCAGCCTTCCAGTAGCTGGTGGGGGGCCTACAAGAAAGCAGGAGAGGGACTTTTGACAAGGGTGTGCAGTGATAGGACAAGGGTAATGGCTCTAAAATGAAAGAGGGTAGGTCTAGATCAGATATTAGGGAGGAATTCTTTGCTGTGAGGGCGGTGAAGTGGTGGCACAGGTTGCCCAGAGAAGTTGTGGATGCCCCCTCCCAGGCAGTGTTCAAGGCCAGGTTGGATGGAGCTCTGAGCAACCTGGTGTAGTGGAAGGTGTCCCTGCCCATGACAGGGGGGTTGGAATGAGATGATCTTCAAGGTGCCTTCTAACCCAAACCATTCTATGATTCT
>Ga0065711_1004720_pt1 | contig 22602 bp, 15 predicted proteins | sample Hoacrofraction12_FD_59098 | JGI IMG/M metagenome (GOLD analysis project Ga0065711, IMG submission 59098) | Hoatzin crop microbial communities from Cojedes, Venezuela - Epithelial fraction 12 v2 (version 2) | ecosystem: Host-associated > Birds > Digestive system > Esophagus > Crop | place... | reverse complement strand
GCGAGCAGGGACACCGCTAACTAGATCAGGTTGCTCAGAGCCCTGTCCAACCTGGTCTTGAATGTTTCCAGGGATGGGGCCTCCACTACCTCTCTGGGCAACCCGTTCCAGTGTTTCACAACCCTCATTGCAAAGAATTTCTTCCTTATATCTAGCCTAAACCTACCCTGTTTTAGTTTAAAACCATTACCCCTCATCCTGTCACTGCTGTCTCTACTAAAAAGATTGTCCCCATACTATTTGACCGCCCCAAGAAACACATATCTCATGTTGTGATCAGAAGTGGGAAACAAGGCCACTTTGTCTTGGCGGACTAAAGGCTGCATCACAAAAATTGCCACCACAGGTAAAGGTAATGGGAGCAGCTGGTTAAAAGCATCAACAAAAGCAAAAACCTGACTCAGTAGAGAAAATGAACTGTGAGGCCATCTTCTTTACAACATTGCTCTGGGGGTTACACAGATTTGCCAAGCAGGGTTTGCTCATTGGAAGGCAGGTCTATGCTTGAGCTTGTTAAGAATGCAAGATGAGGCTTTGCATCCCATTTAGCAAGTCTTCAAATCATTTGACCACATTTCTTTCCTGTAGATTCCCTCCTAATCATTCCACTGAGGACACATCAGATAATGTTATATTTAATTTATGCAGCTTTGTTGTTAAGAAGAGTTAATAATGTGAAATTCTTTATCCTGGCGGAATAATTTAACCATCCCTCCCCTTGCCTGAATGAAAGAACAGAAAAGAAAGGCAGGTCTGGTTCAAACGGTCAAGTAAGCACACAGAAACCTCCTCACAAATTTGCATCTTTAATACCAGCACGTGTAATCTTCCATTGTGTATGCAAATGTGAATTGCACGTACACACTCTTCTTCTCAGGGAGTTTTTGGTCCAAGTACTTCGTTGCAAGCACATATTTGAAAATCTGGGCCTTGTTGCTTTAAAATATTCAAGCACAGGAGTAGGATTTTATAGCTGTCATCTGGATAATTAAACTCTTCATTAACAGTTGTTCTCAAACCAGTAGGTGACCTTTAATTAGGGATGAAAGTACTCAGGAATGAATTTCAAGCATTAAGAAACTGCAGAGGACCCTTTGCCCCCCACCCCTCCAAGTCCATTGAAAACCTTTTGTAAAGCATCAGTTTTCCAAGAGAAATAATGCTGGGTGAGACAAAAAATATGTCTCCAAGTCCAACACATCAGATGAATGCTTCACTTAACCTTTATGTAACCAAAATATTGTATTTTCTTTTTTCTGTCTCATGGCAGACCTGGATCTTCACTACTCCAACCTAGACACCTGCACCAAGTTGTACCCACACTAAAAAAGAACAGGAAAAATTAGTGACATCACAATGAAAGCAGTGCACAGATGGGAACATGCTGTATTTATGAGTTTGTGGAAGACTGTAGGTCAGGACTGGGCAATACGGGCTTTTCTGATGAGTCATCCGAATATCCAGTGTTAAAATTTTGTGTTACAGGGGCCATTTTGGCTGAAATATAGTTCCCAGGGAACAAGCAATAGAAATTTACATGAGAAAATCCTATGGAGAGATAAACTTCAGAGGAAGATAAGTCACGGGTTTTTATTTCATTGTTAAAGAACTGTGTTACAGGAAAAAAGCAAAAGATTGATACAAATAGCCTGTATATGCTGTGTCCGGGAAAAGGATAGCAGCTCCTTTAAGGGCTATCAGGGCTCCACACTGCACCATCAACAGCCATCTTTGCACTGAAATTCTTTGTACTGCTTGTGAGCTACAAACACCTAGTCCACTTTAAATGCTCACAGTTTCTTCTTTTCATGCCTGTGCTGAATGGACAGGCATGTGCCCCTTGGATGTCTGTATTCTTGCCTCTTCGTTGTCTCAGCTTTGCCCCATCTTGATCCTTTCTATGATGATGGTTCATGCTGCCTGTGCTTAGAAGTATTCTGCTTTTCCCTGCAGTCATGTATGAACAGAATCCATGTCCCTTAGAAATATGTCTTCAGAAATCAGCACTTGGAAGATCAGAAGCCTGCTCGTTGCTCTCTGCTTACTGGGGTGCATGTATCTTCTTACTCTGCCTTCCAGTTTCTATCTCCCATTTTTGTCTGAGTGACTGTTGTGAGGATAACTGGTCCTTTCTCAAGCTTAAACATTCTGCTTTGAAACGGTTCCTGTTTGAGCCAGCCAACTTCAATAAATCAGAGTGAAACACACCGATCACTCTCCCTACCTTCTGCATATTCCCCGGACTTTGCTGGGACAAAAAAAAATCTGATTTTTTTACATATGTGATTCAGAGTTTTCCTTCCCCACATTGCCAGCTGCATCCTTGCCTTGTTCCACAGATGTCATGAGGCACCCGTAAGTGCCCTGGGGGAAGGCTGGGGAAGAAGGGGGCAGGAACTGCCACTGTCTGGAGAAAGTGGGACCATGAAAAGTTTTAAAAGTATAGCCGTATTAGAAGAGCTTTTAAACAATCCCCACATGCTCCAAGGACTGCCTGAATTCACATCAAAGAAAAGCCCAAAGCCTTCCTTTTTTTAAATTTCATTCCTGCACCAAGGTCTGCACTAAGACAGGATTCATGCTACCGTGGTGTCTCTGCCTATGTCTATATGGTATAAGGCCGTGATAAAATACTAGGTTAGCAAGGGCACCAGAAACAGTGGTTTTGCTCAAAGCTGTACCTGTGCTAATGTACTCTGTTTCTCAGCAGAGCTAACTTGCCTGGACTATGCAAAAATTCAATTGAACTAGAGAACTTTTTTCCTAGAGGTGGCGTATGCACGTCACAGCATTTTCACCATGTTGACTTAACCAAGGTTTGTTTTTTTTCCAGTGACTTCAGCTTCTCCTGCTACCCAGCATTACCTTTCTCCTGGACTACTTGGTCACTCTTCCTTCAATGACTGTTGCTGCCCACACCACTGCTTTTAGTATCAGTTTTCCTTCCTTCCATAGATGGTGGCACCTTTTCACATGATTCTACCAGAGTCACTACAGAAACACTCATTAGTCATCGAGAAAGCTTTCAAGATGTCAGTATTCTATTTTTTCACAAAAAGGTGTTGTTTACCTCATGGTAACGCTCTGCCTACAGAATTTTCTTCCATGCATTTAACACCATCATAACTAGTGCTCAGCTTCAACACCTGTCCTGCAGCATGCTGCTAATGAAGGCACCAGCTCGGTAGTGCCTTTGGTCTCGGTTTCGCTGTCCCTCCTGCACCTCTTGTTAACCAGACAAGCGTCATTGTTCTCAGATCCTCAAAAGAGACTTCCCATTTTGACTGCCCTGATTTTAGGTGCTAGTCCTGTTTTGATGTTCGTCAGTGTCAGCAGAAGAAATCTGCTTTTGTCCATGAGGAGAGCCATCTGTGAACTCATGTGAAATTGGGGAGGGAAAAGGCGATCTGGGTTCAGAACAGCCTTGTTATTGCTCAAAGACCTCAAAGGGCACTTGAAGGGCAGCCAAATCACAACATATGTATTTACAATTCATCCTCTCTGCTTGTTGCTTTAGGTAAACCTCCCTGCATCACATAGCATCGCAGGGCAGCGTCACCATTGCTGTCTCCCAGAACTCACGGTGTCGGAGCTGCAGTCTGTAAAGCACTGTGGGACTTCTCTTGTGAAACTTGCATGCATGTATTTGCAACCACAAGTTAAAAAAGGTCACTAACAGTTAACTAATCAGGTAATGAGGCAACTAACCATGCAACTATTTAGGTCTGACCTAATTTCTGGAAAATAACCATCCAGGAATCCTTTGTTTTTTTCCCTCTTTAGGAATAATTCATTAGCCAATATGTTTTTTATCTTTCTGTGAAGGGTCTTACGTGAGTCATAGCCCAAATGGCTCTTGGTTACTTCTTCCATAATTAAAGGTCCTGTGTCACTTTTTTGAATGGTGAGAGACAACTCCAGTGCTCTGTCTGCTGTCCTCTTGCCCAGCAGACACAGATGGTGATGTCTAAGAATGTGAGTGAGCTGAGGCTGTTTGCATAATGCATGCTTCCTTTGCTCATCGAGTTATTGCAATCTCCACACTTTCCTCACTCTTGCAAAGTTCCCATTAGCAGTTGCATGTAGACAATAGTGAAGAACATAGGCAGAGATCTTCAGAGGGACCTAAGGAAGTAGGTAACTAGGATTCATGGACATTCTTGGGGTGGCCTCCTTTGAAAACCTGAGTTTTTAGCATCCTTTTAGTCTCAGAAAACTGTTTGGGGAAAGCGGTTACAGTTTTGCACGAGACAAGATGGTCATCTGCCCTATTTTAATTAACACTTAGTTACGCAAAGGCTAGTCCCCAGTGGTGCCCTTCTTACCCTCATGGTTTTCTCCCTCTCCCAAAAGACCACAAGGATAAATAGGCTTTTGAGGGATAAGCCTGTAGAAGCACTCACTGCTAGCAGAGTGAGGAGAATCACAAATGAGAGAGGGAGGGAGGAAGGGAGGGAGAGAGAGAGGGGGAGGGAGGGACGGATGGATGAATGGATGGATAGTGTCCAGGAAAAGAAGATACATTTAGCTTTTGCCATATGTCAGAGGTAGAACAAATTTCTTAAGGCTGCACCCGGAAACCAGACGGTATTGAGGCAAAATCTTCCAAGTCCTGTGCTCTTCAACCCACAAAGAGAAGATGGCTGTCTGAGGAGACAGTCCTAGTGAGGCTTTCAAAGGCTTTATCCCTTTTTTAACATTGGCAGACTCTGAATAAACAGTGTTGAGGAAGGAGGGAGGGGGAAGTCAGGGAGAATGAAATTTCTCTTACTTAAAATAAGACTATACAAATAATTCTTATGAGGGGAGTGAAAACCTTTGCACTGAGAAAGCTCATAAAAAAGCAATGTTTAATTTTTCGAAGCTGGGTCTCCTGTGAGCAATGCTCTGCACTGAGACTAATATTCATCCCTGTTCAGAGAACCAGCACAAGGACTATTTCCACAATAAAATGACCTTTAAAGTGGGGCTGACATGATGTGTAAGTTTTGTGCTGGCCCTCTGCATTGCAGAGATTGCATGTTGAGGAGGGAACACTTGTCTTTCACCTGTGAAAAATCGCCCACACCTGCCCCATCACCCCCAGCCACACGTAGCACACATTTGTTTATGTGTCCTTTTTGCTCCAAGGCTCTGCATCATGAAATAGTACCAGAGCAACATGCCATTTTTAAAGAAAAAGCAGGGTAAGATTCATCCCCAAAAGACAGACGACTCCTGCTTATCACCTGGGATTGGGACAGTCTGTTTTGAGTTGAAAGTCACAGAAAGGATGCAAACAGGCTACAGGAACACCTGAGCTCCTGTCTGCTCTAGATGCATGGAAAAAAACAGAAGGAAGAAAGCCTGGGCAAAGGGAAGGTGCGTGGGAGTTGGAAGCTCCCAGCCTCTCCAAGCAAACACCCTTCCCTCTGCAGAGGGTGGTTGAAGGGCTGCAAGGTGGTGAGAGGGCAGGAGAGAGCCCACAAAATCTTCTGTCCTCTCAACAGCCAAGCAGCTGGGCTGGCCATTGCTTTGGCAGGCATTTATATGTATTCTTACCTAGAAACAAACCAAATGAGTTCTCCTGCTGAATTACAGCCGAATTTACACAAAAAACCTCTCATTTCATCACCAAGCATCACTTGCTGAATGTAATTGTCTCACTGCCTCATCACCTCCAGGCTTTATCTCTGTCTTTTCCTTCATTTTTCATGAAACCAATCCATTTCTAACCAAGTCCTTCCTACCACCGGAAAGCCTGTCTGCAATGAGCATCCCATTTGCCACTCTTGTGATCCTCCCATGCCTGCACTGGGTACTAATGTCTCCATTAGCAACAGAATAAACTCTCTTCTCAGCTTCTGCCTGCGTGGCAACAGGCGTGCTGGACCCCATCGCTCGCTGCTCCCTTGGCAGTAATGTCAAAATCAACAATCACGGCAGCGTCTGAGGACTGACTTGAGCCTCCTCTTCACTCCTCGGAGGTCATCGGAGCTGCACGGCCTGCCAAACTTACACATGTCTATGCAAGGCGCGCTTTTCCCAGGCAGCATGCTGGGCACTGCAAAACGAGAGCAAGCCCTGAGTGCTTTTGCAGAAGTGCTTTTGATTAAGCGCTGCATCAGAGTAACTTGCAGAGAAAAGCATGTGAAATAAATGATCATAGATGGTCCCACCTACTGCACGGGCATTAAAGCAAAACAGATAGTGGGGGCTGCATGGAGGAGGGCAGACAGTGGGCTGGGGAGTCCCTGCCCTCCCCTCCGTTCCACACAGGTCCTTTGTTCTAGTGCAAAGTTTTTTTATGCAAATATGTATGATAAGCAAGGGAGCAAGAACGGAGCTGGGGAAGTAAACATGTTGTGTTTTGTTACTGCATTGTTCTTGCTACTTGTTAAGAGCCAGGACACAAAAAACAGATGGTGCTTGAATACCATTAACTACTCAACAGCGTGATCGGGGGCTCTGCAGGAGCGAGTTGAACCTGACAGCTGCTCGAGGGCTGGCCCTGACTTTTTGGGGGGTGGGAGAGCTAGACCTTCTGATTTCCCCCCCTGAGCCTACATATCCTCTGTGTGTAGCATTTTAAAAGCTAAAGCATCTACTTGTTCAGAGCAGGAGAAAGAACCCAGTCCTGTCGGGTATGAGGCTCAGGCATCACTTGCAGTGCCTGCAGCTCTGCCATCGTGATAGCTCCTGCTTGTCATGCCTCCTTCCTTATTCACCAAGCTGCACCACATTTCTCCTCTGTGAGCCATTGCTGTGTTTTCCTCCACCACCTCTCAAGATATACGTGTTCCCCTTCTCTCTTTTTGTTTAAGTGCTTTTCTGTTTCTACCCTTTCCCTCCCCGTTACATTTCTTTGAACCAGCCCAGATGTTTCACTTCTGATGGGAATATCCTGCACTCCTCAAGCACACAAGCAGCCTAGAGGAGAGAATGCAGAGGCTCAAGGTAGGAAGCCTGGGCTTGATCAAGAGGCTGAGGCGTAGGACAATTTTTTGGAGGGATTTAGAAGAAATGGAAGGAGAATCCTTGGCCAAGCCCAGAGGATCCCTGAGAGCATTCATGTCCTGATTTGGGGTGGGCTTTTGCAACCAGAGACTAAACTTATCAGAAGAGTTAGGTTTAGAGAGATTGAGACGGAAAGGTAGAGATGCTAGCAATTATAAAAACTGATTATCATATTATTTATAGGACATTGGCTGGCATTGACCAGCTGATAAGAGCAATAGCAGAGTAAAGAAGGCTGCTGTGATTTAAAAGCCCTGGCAGGAAAAAAAAAAAGCACTGCTCAGCAGCGTCCGGCCACAAAAGCAGGCTGGCTGGATGCACGCACCCCACGCTCTGCAGGCAGCCCAGCCAAGCTCACAGCACCGAGCAGCTGCTCCAGAAAGCAAAAATTATAATTGCTGGGCAATTGCTGTGAACATACAGTTTTCCCCTCTTCTCATTCCCTAACTCTTTGCGCATTTTCTCTCTGCCTGGTAAGCCCTGCAGGCACAGAGGAAGAGTGCAGCATCCACACATGGGGACCTGGTGGTGGGCTGTCCTCACTGCCAGCTGGCTCTTGCCACCTGGGCTTGGTGGGGTCAGAGGATAAGGCTAGCTTGTGCAATGCACCCGCGTTCTCCCAGCACCAGGGGCTTGTGACCACCTGCTATTTTTGTACTTGTGATGCTTCATCACTGTTTCCTAGCCATTCCCTTTAATGGCATTTACTCACAGTTACATAGACTATCCAGTCTCAACCCATCCATGTTAATAATTCAGAAGCTTCCCTTTCCTATTAAAGTAGAAAGCAGCTGTCCTGGATTTCTACAGCATCCAGTGCTTAGCACATGAATAGGATGGCATTAGTTACCACTGCTGCTTGATAGCTGTTTCTGTCGTATCTTTCATCATTATTTATAACCTGATTTCTCTGCTTTCTAGACTCGACCCATGCATCTGCCAGGAATGAACTTCTCAGAGCAGTAAGTATTTCTTTCTCCTTTCTCACATCTCAAATCTCACCAAGGTTTTCTGAGCAGCTCAGTTAACTCTTTCACTTGCCATGACAAAGGGTGAAGAAATTGTTATCCTTTTCTCCAAACTTCTTCCCTTAGACCAAAATTATTCCTCCCATATCTTTTTCCAGTTTATCTAGTAGAATAATGTGAGATCCTAGTCTAGCATAATGAAAATATGTACATAGTACCAAAAAAAAAACCCAAACCACAAAACCAAACACAACTGACTTTCAGTTTAGAGAGAAATCATCTTCACATTGCAGCATACACTCTGTAAGTTTGGTTAGGCATCTCTTCATTTCTGAGCCATTTTGGACAAATGGTATAAATTTTTATGCAGAGGCTTAAGGTCCTGGCATGTTAGAGATTGTTGTGAAGTAAAACCCTAGTGGGTCATGCAGGTGCTCAGGCCAGAGATATTTTTTGACTTCTGATTTATTTTTCCTTCTTGAAAAAGAAGGTACCACGGACCTGCTAGGTAGTTTTTGTTTACTAATCAGTTCAGCTGGGAAAATACTATGCATTAGAAAATCCCATGCTTTTAGACCTCAGGAAAATGTGTTCATTATGCTGGAGAACTTCTGACCTTGCATATCTTCTAAGTACAGCATTTTAAAAAAAAACCAAACCACAATCCCTTTCCATGGTAATGCCCACGTGCTGGATGCTGTCAGGGCACTGCTGGGTGTCTCTCGTTCTCCACATTGGTCCTCAGGGACGCCAGCACTCCTGGCACATGTACACCAGCTGGAAGCGCTTGTTCACCGCTCTGCTTCCGTAATGTCTTTGATCAGGTTCAGGCCATCACATCCCAGAGGAATTTATCATGATGGACTTTCACAGCAGTCATTTTGTGCTAGTGAAATAATGAATAATACTAATAAATCCTGGTCTTGCTTTGTGGCAATACAATAGGCTTTTATGCTGGAGGCTCAGGCTTGAAGAAGGACATGAAAACCAGGACTGAGCAGCAGGAGCTGACAGAAGTTTCTGAGCAACTGAAAACTTTTGAACAGTCTCAAAATCAGACTTTTTGCCTACAGGAATACAGCAGACCTTGCAGCCAGGAAAGCTGGCGTGCAAAAGACGGGCATGCCCAGTGCAAACGTCAGGCTCTTGGGTCAATCCATGCATAAATGGCAGAGGTGCACAGTCCCAAAGAGCTGGATGAGCAGCACCCCAAAGGGCCTGTCCAATGTGCTTGGAAACATCAGCGTGCATGGGCAGTTCACCCGTCTACAGAGAACATGCTACTGATGATAATGAGAGTGTTTCAAGCTTCTGAACATCAAGGGAAATTTTGCCTTATCGGTGATGCCCATTGCCCAGATGTGACAGGTGTGCTTGACTCCTTGACCAGACTGGCAGTGGGTTGGTGCAGATTCTGAAGGAGGTAACAGCCTGAGTCATAGCTGGGCCAAGAACTCCTCTACGTGTTCTCTGAAAACCCACAAAGGAGCAGAGTGGCAGAGTGAGCATTGATGCATCTGAGCTTGGAACACTGATCATGCAATCAACTCATGAATAGCGGGTGGCTTTTCCAAGACTCTTTTATCAAGCATCAAAGAAAATTGTGGGTACAAGGAGTCTCCTGCATACCTGTCCATGGTATGTAACTTGACTGTGAGCCAACCACTTTATCTCATAAATACGACTGCTTAAATGAGTCTTCTTTGAGCTTTCCCAGCTAGGCAGCGTGGCTGCATGGTTGTGATCTCTCCTTCAGCTAGGATGTACTTCAAGGTACATTCCTCGAGGCAGAGAGATCTTTCAGCAATGGCAGATCTTTGGTAAGCAACCTATATCCCATGTAACCCCGTAGTATGATAACTTAGATTTTGCCTTGGTAACTTTGATTGCATGCTGAATTGATGTTAATGAAACATTCATATATAATCTTCTAGACATAAACTGTTGATCAAGTCCAGAGCCAAGTCTGGATGTAGCTGCACCTAGACTCCTCTCTGAGAAAGAGTTTAGAAAGCAAGGAGGGTCCACTCTGAACCTCGTGACTCAACAGGAGGGTCTTCCTTACCCTCTTGTCTGTGGTAGCTCTGTGAATCACTCTAAATCGACTATAACTCAAGTTTCCTCTGTATGTCACTTCCATGTAGTAAATAATAGAGTGAACCTTGCCATCAAACTTTGTTAAACCGCCGTTTTATAATGTTATATTAAAACCATTTTTGCTAATACCTTTGACAGCGGTTCTTTGAGAGGTCCTAAATCACGCATTCGCAACACCAGAGAGAAGCTGACATTTCCAGCCCGTGTCTCATTCACCTTAAGCTTGCACGGTGGTGGGAAGGGGCACCCTCCGCGATGATGTAACCCCCTCCATCATTGGGAAATGTCCAAAATAACTGCATAAACTGCAGGGGACAGCAGCTCCCTCCTGCTGCAGCTTCTGGCTCGAGAGCCGTGGAGCCAAAGGCAAGAGGAAGGAGCTGTCGGAGACAAGGCCATCACAGGGAGCCAGAGCCACGATGCTCGGCTGTGCCTCAGTTCACAGCACACTTTGAAGGGAGGTTTTGCCTGCATCGGACATTGCTCCCAGATGGCTAACAGCAGGCAAAGCAGCTCCTGGCACTGCGTTGTGTCCTGGCTGCTTCCCCCACCCAAGGTCGGTCCTGTGCCAGGGAGTCTCCTCCTCAGCGCTGCTGAGCCTGAGAAATGAGTTACTCCGAGAATGACACTGCAACATGCTCCCACACACAGCTGCAGAGTGAGTTATTTAACTGCAGAGATATTATTGAAGTACATACTGTAATGCCTCTTTTATTTCCAAAGTGAAAAAAGGAGCATTACATCATGCCTATACTGAGAAATACTCCTTCCTTAAGGACAACAGCAGAAAGCTTATCTCAAAAAGCGTGATAAAAATGCAAGGGTGCCGGCAGGTAGGGACGGGAGAGGTCGGCTACTTCCACCCTGCTGCCTATGACCTTGTCCATGTTGTTCCTCTGCTTCACTTCCCACCCATGCGACATAGCTCATTAAAAAGAGGATGGGGTGTGTGAGGGAAGTTTTGTGGTGCCTCCCACTCCCCTGCTGCCAATACAGCAATCACACCTTGTACCACAGAAATTTGCAGAATTGCCAGGAGCTCAGTGTGATGGAGATGCCATGTCATACCTGCATAAAAGCACCAAGGTGCCCAGCATCTCCTAGGGATCTGAGGAGATCAGACGACTATGAGGGTCCCCACAGTGCACATTCAAGTTTGACATGGGAAGGCGAGAGGGTAGCTCAGGGGACATTCACGTGGCTGGCCCTGACCCATGGTCGGCCCTGCTAGCCCATTGGATGGACCTTGGCACAGGCAGGCGATACTGAATTTATCCTATCTACAAGCACAGTAATCAACATTTGCTGCTTCTGCATGCCTACAGCATCTGAAAGGTGCATAGGAAAAAAAAAGCTATAACTGGGCTGAATCAGATCACCGACCATGACTGAGGTTGTCGTTTCTCCTGTGCTCTGTAAAAGATCTCCAAATTTCATTTCTACTGTCTGTGCTGTTGAAGCTGACAGGAGTTAGCATGCATTTAATACCAGGTGGGAAGTTGGAGACAACACTGCACACATGAGTGAAACCTTATAGGAGTCTGACAGAAGAGATTCGCTCACAGCAAAAAGGAAGACATTTGTCTTGATATATATTCTGTCACCTACTGCTGCAAATATGTCATTTTGTTGCTCTTTCTCCTCCTTCTCAAACAAGAATTTCACCTAGAAGGAAATTCAGAAAACTAGATTAGTTTATTTCCAACCCATAATAGATGTACTTTCACTTCTTTCCCTGAGCACTGGTAAAAATTTACAGCATGCTTTCATGGGTTTTTTATACATTTCCAGATTTTTCCATTTATGAATCAAGAGACTAACTGTATCAATAAAAAGACAATGATGTGCACTGGGGACTAAAGTCTGACATATAGGGGCAATGACTCCTGTATAGGGACCAGCTGTCTGAAGTTCTCAGTGTCTCTTACAAAATGCTCCACAGTTTAACATCCTCCTCAAGAGGGAGAAGAGCTCAGAGCTGCATTGAGAGGACCAAGGAAATAAGTATTTTCCATATGTCCTTGGACAAAAGTTGATGCTCAGGTTATGAGTTTTGCATACAGACAGTTTAAAAAGGCTGCAGTGGTGGTGCTCACAGAAGATTTACCCTTGACCGATTTAATGATATCAGATACCGTATGATGATGACACTGAGAAATTGGTGTTCAATCTTCTCTAATAAGAAAACAAGTTTCTATTTTGAAAAAGCAATAATCAAAAGAATAGCATTTCTGAATCATTGAATGGTAAGTGTTGGAAGGGACCTCAAAGATCATCTGGTTCCAACCCCCCTGCCATGAGCAGGGACACCTTCCACTAGATCAGGCTGATCAGAGCTCCATCCAGCCTGGCGTTGAACACTGCCAGGGAGGGGACATCCACAGCTTCTCTGGGCAACCTGTTCCAGTGCCTCACCACCCTCACGGCAAAAAATTTCTTCCTAATATCTAATCTAAATCTGCCCTCTTTTAGTTTACAGCCATTCCCCCTTGTCCTATCACTACACACCCTCGTGAAAAGTCCCTCTCTATCCTTCCTGTAGGCCCCCTTCAGGTACTGGAAGGCTGCTATAAGGTTGCCCCGGAGCCTTCTCTTCTGCAGGCTGAGCAGCCCCAACTCTCTCAGCCTGTCCTCGCAGGAGAGGTACTCCAGATGTCTGATCATCTTTGTGGCCCTCCTCTAGACCCGCTCCAACACATCCATGTCTTTATGTTGGGGGCTCCAGAGCTGGATGCAGTACTCCATGTGGGGTCTTCACAAGAGCAGAGTAAAGGGGCACAGTCACGTCCCTCACCCTGCTGGCCACACTTCTCTTGATGCAGCCCAGGATACAGTTGGCTTTCTGGGCTACAAGCGCACATTGCTGGCTCATGTTGAATTGCTAACTGTACCACTGTTATCTAGTAAAATACCAAGAATTGTTATCATATGTTGGCCTAGCATGTCCACACTTTATTTATGAATTATAATGATAAAAAGAGATGCTTTCTTTGAAAAATTTGAGAAAAGTCTGAAAATTAAACCAGCAGCAGCAAAAACCTCACAAAATGGAACTTTAAACACCACCATGTTCCCAGATCTATTATTGGAAAGGTTGTCATATTTGTGTGAAATCTCAGGGATGGAATGTATGCAAGCATTCTGCTCAGCATGAACCCCAAACACCCACCACACTGCTAGATTAAATGTAATAATATGTTCCAAAAGGGAGATACACTGTAAAGCAAATTACACAACCCTTCAGTGCATTTTGACACCCAGAAGGGAAAGATGCCAGGGGAACTGGGGGTTTTTTGCCAAACATGTCAGATCCACAACAATGAACCACAGGGGTCCAAGAAAAAAAATGCAGCCGGGTTGCCAGCAGCAGCAAGATATGACCACAGAAAGGAGAAGTCAGTCTCTGAGCAAGAAGGGGCTCTCCATGGGCTGGTTGCTCCCATTGGAGCTGTAGCTATCATCTCCAGGACTGTGAACAAAGGCTCTGCCCTGCAAAATATTTATTTCTTCTTAAAAGCAGTGCTATTGAGCATACATGTTCATTGAGGAATGAACTTATTTTTTTGTGTAATAGGAAAATCCAGATGCAAAATGGAATTACTGCAGTTAGCTGCCTTTCCTATGGTAGACTGCAGACTCATTCCATTGGGAGTACCTGAATTTTGTTCAAGAATGAGAAAATGAATATCTGAAACATAAAGTATGCTTTTTTCTTGTGCTCTTAGCATATATGGTTTTATTCCTCTGTATTTCCTTCCTGTCACTGATCTTGTAAGAGTAATGAAGTCTTGAAAATAAAGGCCATCCTACCTCACACCCTCCATTGTGGAAGCTTTCATGATATGTACGATTCATCATATCAATGTACAGAGTATCACACTAGCAACACGATCAGAATAGGGGGTTAATCTTAACCCCCCCCCCTTCCCAAAGGAACAAAACTACGCAACTCATTGCCTAAAATACAGTGTATATCTGCACCAAACAATCCAGTTCTCCATTAGGTATGCACATAGTGCTTTCCAGGTTGCTAGAAGACTATATTCTTCTCAGGGTTAGCTCAAGGCTCCTCAGATGTTTGTTGCCTCAAGGATGAGGACAAAAATAACTAATCCAGGCACAAAGCACTATTGCAGTGAAAGACATCCAGCTCCATCCAGCACTGTTCCCCCTGGGTAAACTGAGCCTGACCGATTTTGAAAAAACTCTTTCTTCTTTATCATCTGCTTGACTAGAGGGTCACAGGAAAAAGTGGACCTTTTTGAAAATATCACTACACATTACATTATTGCTTTTCTTCTAGAATCTGAAGTGACTGACCTATCTTTATTTGAATATATGGTCTATGGCAATGAATCTTGTATTAATTAGTTGTCTCCCTACAATTAACCAGTGTGTCCATTCCTGTAGACAGGTTGGGGAACTGTGGTTTACAGACATGGGCAGCCTTCTACATTGAGCTCACTGGGGTTCTGAAAACTACAAGCAAATAAAGAAACTGGTACATAACCAATACTTAACAGGGACTGGCATCGAGACTATTTCTACCACCTCCTGGATGTGAGCTCAGACCAATGCAGGCCCAGAATACTAGCTGTGTGGCTTTTATTAATGATCTTGAAAGAAATCAATGAGATTCTGACACCAGAAATCTGTGCTGCTCTGGAGGTAGCTAAATTAATCCATTTTCAATTTCTGCTGAAAATTTGCTGTCTCTAATAGATCTCAAAGAAAATCCTGCTGGAGCTGGTCAGCAACCAGAAACCAGTTGAGTTTCACATGACTTTCGAGTTTGATGGCAAGCCTTTCCCACTGCTGGATAGAAGGGAGTTACTGAATTTAATTATTTCAAGCTGCAATCACAAAAAGAAAAAAATTGCACATATATTTGTCTTTGCTTCACAACACAGGAAGAGAGAACGAAAAACAGAAAGAAAACTGCATAATTTGGAACTACCATCAAACCATGCTAAAAAGGTTCATTAACGTTGTTAACTGAGTCTAAGTCAGCGTAAAGAGCAATGCTTTAAATGTGTGAATATATTCAGCACATCACCATATGAGACCTGGTTGGTTTTGGTGGCTGCCCTTTAAGGACAGATAATCGCCCGAGCCAGGGTTGCGTTAAGCTGCAAACCCTTCTTTCCCAGAGCATCCACATCTCGTAGTCTCAAGCAGAGATGCTCTGCAGAGATGCTTTGCCAGCTCAGAGGCAAAGGCAGACACATTAATGATGTATTAGTGCACCAAAGACTGTTGTTCTCGCATTCAAAGCAGCACTCCAAGTGATGTAGTGTAACCACAGGAGGCTTGCACTGAATATTGAGGTTATGCGAGGATTTTTCTTTTAAAAGTAATCTCACTCAGTTTATTTTGCTTGTTTTCAGTATTTGGTTGGATAACTTGGGAAATAACAGATTTTTATTTTCTTCTCAATTTCGTAATTGATCTGAAAACTTATAAGAAATTTGTTTCAGGTCATATCAGAACATTTATCCTTTTACTTGAAAAATGACATTGAAAAACAGTAGACAATATATATTCTAGATGAAGTAAAAAAATGTAATACTTGACCTGAAGATCAAATGCTTTGGATATAGGTTTCTGTTATATGATCAGGTCTTACCTTTTAGAACAAAATCTGTATTACTTTTAAATGAAAAATAACTTGTCTCGTGGAAATTTTAAAAAGTAATGTAAAATATCGAAACAAAACCTTTAATTCCAAAAATAGTAAATGCTATTAAACCAAACATTTCATTGGTTTTAGTTCTTTAGAACCACGGGTTTTTCAGCAAATTCATTATTAGCTTTTTTTTTTTTTCCTCCTTTGTTCAGTTGGTTACTAATTAACAGCAATGCAAAAATGCTGGTGCTACATAGAGGAAGAGGTTATAAAAATTGCTGTGATCACTGTTGTAAACACACAGCACAAGTCTTCAATAATTCTAATGATCTCCAGAAAAAACACAAGTTAGCTCTGCCTTACAGATGACAAACACAGGGCACAGATCCTTGAAATCTCTTGCTGTGGTCCTGCAGGACATCTAAGGCTTATCAGGTAGCACAGCCCAGAAGGAGTGGAGCTGTAGGGAGGAACATTTGAAGACCAGAGGTCCACAATATTTGTGTGTGGTTCACCATACCCACATGGATAGTCCTTGTTATTAATTTCTTTCTAGTCTGGTCCCATACAGCTCAACCCACCTTCACAGAGTGCATTAGGTGCATGTCTCTTAGTTTGCTCTGAAAACGCCACATGGTCCAAGACTACTCCACAGCAGGAACCAAAGGTGGAGTGAAAAGGGATGGTCAGGAAGTTCATTTCACAACACACTCTGGTTCTGCTTGAAAATGCTAATGCAGATACTACATTGCATGTACTAAGAGAGCCCAGGTCTCTGAAATGCTAATCTTGGTGCCATTTATATCTAACTTTAAAGAGGTCTACTGTGAGATGGTTTGAGTGTTTCAGCAGTACTAGCCAAAAAATGTGACTTCCAGAACCAGTAACAGTGGCAGCCAGTCAACAGTTACTACTCATTGCCAGAAGATGTGGGCTGTCCCAATTCCACTTTTCAAACGTACAGTTTTCTTGGTGACATCACCATCATCATGACTATTTATAAATGGATTTGTAACTGCATACCAAGGAAAGAATAATTGCTTAAGAATAATACTGATACAAAATCAAATACATATGAGTGAATCAAGAACAAATTAAGACTGGAAATAGGAAAACTGATTCTGATTAATCAAAAAATGAAACTGTGAAGCAGTCTACTTACAAGATAGTGAGAGCTTGAACCTCCCATTGTTTTAAAATGAGGATGATAAATTATGGAATGGGACATATAAAGAAGGGATTAAAACACAAGATTGCTGTATCAGTCCTGAGACTGCCAATTTCTCAGTATCTGCAGGGCAGGGAATTGATCGGAGCTTGCTTATTAATAGTGCTTGTTCACAGTTTATTCTGCACTCACACATGCCCCAAATCTCTGAGAGTACTAGGAGAGTAGACTGGGGTGTCCTTTTGCTTTTTTCTTCCTCCTTATACATACCTAACACAGCTTCTTTCCACATTCTTCTGAAGCACAAGAACTTGTCCACAGGAGACAGTATAGTGCGTTCTCAGTGATATTAAACCCCTCCAGGTGCTCAGCTGGCAGGTTTCCCTCATTTGTTCAGGGTTAAACTCCTTATATGGTTTGGAGTCAAAACCATTTTTCTCCAGATCAGTTTGCAATGATCATTGTTTCCCCCCTGACTGCCTTTAGTTTCCTTGCTTGCCATCTTTTTCTGTTGCTTGGAATGGCCTAATTCATGACAGCCTGGGAGTTTGCTCCAATTAAAACCTCATCTTTGCAAGTCTTGGGACACTAGAAATGTCCACAGCTGTCCTGTGGCACACTGTATTTGGAGGTTTTGGTCTTTTTAACACATTTTTCAGTTTGTTTTGTAGCTGGTGAGGAAATGAACAGTACATGCAAGAGGTATTCGGTTGTTCTTTATTATAAAGTGCCTAAAACATGGTTGTCTGGGGTGGGGAGGAACCGGTCGTGAAGACACAGCAGGTTCCTTGAGTCCCACCTTCCTGTGTGACAGCAATGGCTCCCTACAGGTTATATCAGGCTAAGTAAGTAATAAATTCAAGAGCCAAAGGAGAGGCTGGGACAACCACTTGTTTCAATCTTGCCTCTGTGTCTGTGATGAGCAGAGATTAAACCCAAGGCCCAAACAGTACTGAACTGTGGCCAAAACCAGTCTGACAGCAGATTTGTGATAAAGTGGAGGGTTTTAAATTTCTACTTACACCTAAAGTTTATTCTTTGTGCACCACTGTGTGACACATTTCTCCTGAAAGATACTTGCACCATTTGAAGGCAAAGCCAATGAGGAGTACTGACTATGACTAGCCTTATGGGGTTATGGCTACCCGAGCAAAAGGGACCTGCTCTTCTTTGTTTTTCTCAGGGGTTCCGCCAGTGGTGGATGATGTCAAAGTCTCACTGAGTGCTTTGTGCACATACATTATTCAAGACATGCACTTTTTTGTGATAACTTTACATGGAGGAAGCAGGGAGTGGTAAGACGTACTACGTAAACAATATGCAGAGAAATTATCAGTATGTATCCAGTGATAACACTAGGCAATAAAGGTGCTACCAAAATTGACTGATACGCCTTAATAATGTCTTTCCACTTTCTGAAGCGAGGAAGAACAAAATGGAACTGAGGTTTTCCTGTGTTGGAGGTGATATTTTGTAAGTTCATGTTTCTTTTGAATCACTTTCTAGGAAAGGATTTTGCACTGAGAGTGTAACCTTCTCTAAAAGAACTCTCCTAGTGTGCTTCCCTTTATGAACTGACATTAACTGTTATTAAAATACATATTTATTTACATGGAATTGAAAACTCTCTTGTTTCATTTGGCTTCTATAACTATATTGTAATAGTAAATGTATCGGGTCACTGCGCTCTTTGCATATTATCTCCTTTTAGATTCTGCTTGCAAATCTAGGAATAGATTAGAGCAAAATATATTCTAATACATAGCAAAACACAAAGTACTTCAAAACAAAATCATTCTTTTGCAACTGCTTTTTTTTTTTTTTTTTATGAGTTTTGCCTAAGGGTTTGATTTCATAAAAGCTAGACGGGTGTTCTGCAGTTCTTGACATCCAGAGACTTTTATTGCAGGGATGGAGGTTATAAAGGTGGTTTGAGATTTCCAAGCTCAACACTTGTGTTCATAAGAAAGAACCATTTCCCATAATGGCCGAGTTAAATCTGTACAGGATCATTAAAATTCTGGAGGAGGAAAAAAGCAATTAACGTGATTCTGTCAGTATAAACAGCAGTACAAATGAGCTGCTTTGTCAGAAGAGCCCAACCCTTCACTGTACAGACACCCTCAACTGCCCTTAAACTCCAGTCTTCCAGCAGATTCCCAGTATTTTGCCAGCTGAGCTCACTTGCCTCTTCATGCTGAAGCCCCTGCTCATTTCAACCAGTGAGATATTCCTCACTTCTAAGATTCTCAGGCCAGAAAGGCTGTTCTGACAGTGGTGTCTGCATGGCACAGACAACCTCACCCAGCACCATCTGTGGCAAACAGAGTTTTGTTGCACTTTTGCAGAGTCCCTTGGAAAGATAACCGAGCATGGTTAGAAGTCTAAGCAGCATAGTGACCCGAACATAAGATGCCTATATGTCATCCCCCACATATATATTATTTCTTTGTTTAAAAAAACAAAAAAGAAAGAAAAGTATGCATTTATATATTTTTGTCCATCCTGAATACCTCTCCCATCTCTGTTCTTACTCTTTTTTCCTGCTGCATTTACAGAGCTGGCTTTTACCATCATCATCTTCTCCTCTAGGCAGACATACACAATGAACAGCTCGCCTGTTTATCTTGGATAAACTAGACACACCCTAATAAAAAAAACCCCACAACTTTAATCTCCCTTTCAGAAAAAAGTTTAACAGTTGAAGCTGTCTGCACAGTGAATGATTGGGCCTTTCTGGTTAAAAGCTCACTTGCACTGCAGGTTTACTATCTCCAGGGCATGTTTTCAGACTTGCACATAATCTAGCAGCTCTTTTCTGAACCCTCCCCAGTTTCTCAGTGCTTCTCAGTCAGGATATCAGGATGCCATGCAGCACAGCGTTAACCACATCGCTGCTGCTCCACAGAGCACTAATGCCACACCCCCATCCGCTCTTGACAGCCTCTCCCCTGTACACCTAAGTACTGCATCCACCTGCTCTGCCTCAGCAGCCCAGCTGATACACGTTCAATGCACCTTCCACTACAAACCCTGAGCAGATCTCAGCCTTACTGCATTGGAAGACACAATGCTGCTAACGAAAGGCTCATCATGCTTCCTCCCTAAGACACCTGCTTGTCTTCCCACCAACGCTATTAACCACTCCACCAGTTTCACCACCACTGCAAGCTCTACAGATGATGATTATTCCAAATCATTCCTAAAATTGCTAAATAGCAAATAATAATTGCTGAATAGTACTAGAAATGTAGTTGCTAAAGTGCTAAACCAGTACTGGAACGAGTACTTGTGGAAAGCTGCCAGACATACCCTCCTTTGGATAACAGTTTTCCATTCACAGTTACCTTTTGCAATCTAGCAGATTATTTGGCATTTGACCCACTTAGTAAAGGCCAACCGTATTTGCAGATTGTCAATATTTTCATCAAGATGGCAGATTTCAATTGTTTTGCAGAAATAAAAATATACTGCGTTGACATCATTACGCTGAACAAACTGATGTTTCCTAAACCTACAGCAATACTGCTGCTATTATTTTTAATTCATTAATTATGGATTCTCTTCTATTTTTACATTATGTCTCCTACAGAGGGTTGCTAGATCAATCGGTCTGTAATTTGCTGGGTCATTCAATCTACTGTTTTAAATTGTGGCATAGTATTATCTCTGGCATCCCTCAGCCCTCATGCTCCAAGACTGGCCAGAAATCAGTGCAAGCAGTTCATAAATCTCCTTGGGCAATCTTTTCAATGCTTCTGGATACAAGCACTACAGTCCTGAGATTTTAAAATGTTGAACTTGAATAGTTGTTGTTTAACATCCTAATTAAGAACAGAAGAGAAAGTATTTGTTACCATGCTGAGACATGAAACCCTCATTCTGCTCCTTTCTGACCACAGAACAAACAATTATTGAACAATCCTGAGGCAAAGCTTTCAGGGAGAGTAATATTTCTGTTAGTCTAAGGGATAGTTTTGATCATACTGATAGCAAGTCTAATAAAACATTTTATCACTCCCTGCAAAATTTGCTTTACTTAAATCTTTAAACTATCATGGCTCCAACAACACTATTATGAGAAAAATCCTAATTTTTTTATCATCCTTGTCTATGACTTCCCATGTACCAATGCTAAGGTTTGATCTGTTACTCATACATTTAAGGAATCCCTTTAAAACAAAGAGGTTTAGGCTGTTCAGTGCTGTCTTTATCCTCTTTTATCAATTTTCTGATCTTTCTGTTAAATTTAAGAGATTCACATTCCAATTTGGGAATGTACATGAACGTGTATACATGTATTTGGTTGCATCTATAATCGCTGCTCTCACTTCTAATCTGCTTCAGGTTGTACCCTGTTTTTCCCCAGTTGCTGAATTGCAGCAGTTTGANATTTAATAAACCTTTCTTGAAGAGTTTTCTATTATCATTTGTACTCTGGTGTTTCAATTTTTCTCATTATGATTTTGTCTTGAGAATCATCCCTTTTTAGAGCAGAGAGGAAGCGAGAGAGAGAGATTGCGGATATATCTGTCTCCCATTTAGGAACAGCAAATGCAATTGGGTTTAATCATTCACATTTCAACAATGCTTTTTACTTTCTTCTGCAGCTATCAAGTCACCTTATCCAACAGAAAAATATCTAATACAGGGTTTACTTTCCAATAAGTCAAACGAGTTTCTCTTTTGCTCTTAGAAAATTACCCACTATTTTTAGAAACTCTAAGGTTATGGCATGAGTGCCAGAATGTACACATGCTCCAAAATTTTACCTCCACTGCTTATTCCCTCTGCTTACCTCGCTTAGATGTAGGTCTTGGTGACCTACAAAGGTCTTTCTCCCTCACTCTTTCTTTTCCATTCAACCATTGCCTCCCAGCCCTTCTATATGTAGCCCTGTGACCACAAGCATAAAAAAAAGAGCTCTTCGCCTTGTGTTGTGATTTTGCCTCAATTTCCACAAAAGAACCACACTGTTACTCTTTCACTCCTTCCCCCCTCCCACATGGGATGGGGAGGACAATCCAAAGGATAAAAGGTAAAAGCTCGCGGGTTGGGATGAGAAGAGTTTAACAGAAACTCTTCTGGCAAAGGGAGAAGAAAACAACAATCAATAATACTGATAAAAGCATATACAACATACAGTGTTCTCACCACCCAATGCTCAGCTTCCTCCTAAGCAGGAAAAAGCCTCTCTTTTAGCCAGCTCCCCACTTCAACACTGAGCATGGTGTCACATGGTACAGAATATCCCATTTGATTGGCTGTTTGGGTCAGCCCACTTTCAGTCACTTGATAGAGGGGGCTTACCATCTGGCTGTAATTTGAGATGCACATACTCCAAAAACCCACAACACCTGAGAAGGCCTGTGCTTTCTTTTTGCTGGTTGGTGGACACATGGCTGCTGTTTTGTTGATGACATCCATTGGGACTTCACGGGGCCCATCCTGCCATTTTATTCCCAGAATTGGATCTCTTGTACAGGTCTCTTGACTTTGTTTAATGGTGAAACCAGCTTTCAGGAGGATCTGAACTATTTTCTTCCCTTTGTCAAAGACTTCCTCTGCTGTGTCACCCCATATAATGATGTCATCGATGTACTGCAGACGTTTTGGAGCTTCACCCTTTTCCAGTGCAATCTGGATTAGTCCATGGCAAATGGTGGGACTGTGTTTCCACCCCTGGGGCAGTCGATTCCAGGTGTACTGGATGCCCCTCCAGGTGAAAGCAAACTGTGGCCTGCACT
>Ga0065711_1004719_pt1 | contig 22602 bp, 7 predicted proteins | sample Hoacrofraction12_FD_59098 | JGI IMG/M metagenome (GOLD analysis project Ga0065711, IMG submission 59098) | Hoatzin crop microbial communities from Cojedes, Venezuela - Epithelial fraction 12 v2 (version 2) | ecosystem: Host-associated > Birds > Digestive system > Esophagus > Crop | place... | reverse complement strand
GGGCTGGGGTCTCCTCTCTCTCTCTCGGCGCTTTTTGCCGCCTCGCCGCTGCGGTTTTGCCACCGGAGAAAGGGTCCCTCGGCGCGAGCCTCTGCTCCAGAACCCTTCACCTTCAGTAGCTTCGCCAAAAAAACATGAGTTTTCTTAGTCATGCTGCTCCTTTTCAAAGTGTTTCTTATCAAATGCTAAAGCCCACCTTACCCGCTGAAGGGAATGTCTAGCTACAAGGCTTCCACAGGAGGTGGTACATCTGCTGTCACCTCTGTTAATTCTGAAAACATCATGTAAGGTTAGATCGGTTTGTATTCATTTTCCCACGTGCACAGACGTTGGTCTAAGCACACCATTGCCCATCTCAGAGACCCTTGTTCCCTTAAATCGCAAAGGGAAGAATATTGGCAAGAAACTTTTAATACGATAAAATTAGTACTGCTCCAAGTGCTGTGATGCAACAATCAATAAATAAAATAAAAGTCTTTTTATTAAGAAAATTAAATAGACAGGTAATTATTGTTCGAGGAGAGAGAAAGAAGCTAACCTTAAGGTTATTGCCCTTTCTATCTGCAGTCCTGCCTGCTGTTCCCTGACTCAGGAAAGACTTCTCAGAGGGCAGCTTCATCTTTGTGTGTTGGAGTCCCTGCTTTGAAGGCACTTTGCAAAATATAAAGGGAAGATCAGAGGAAGAGGAGAGAAGGATTTTCAGGTTTTGTAAGCTAGATGTTGGACTCTTACAGCTGCTTTCTGAATTTGTACCCACATGAAAATCACAACTTGATTTCAGTAAGACTGCATGGTCTACTTGCTAAAGTATCCTATTCAGACAGACATCTGTTCACCTGTCTCTGGAGGGTTGAATGAGCAATGAGATACTTTTAAAGACTTATTTAGTTGGAGTGTTAATTCACCAGGAAAGCAATCTTTTTATATTGCAATGGATTATTTTAACCATTGGCTAAAATTTTAAACACTGATTTTTTAAGATGAATGATGGGTTTGCTTTCCCTTGTATTTATGTTTCTGATTACTATTAAACTTACTATATAAGTAACTGAAAATAGTCATGAACAAAAACCAAATATTTACTTTGCAATTCTATTCATCATAATAAATGAAGCAGAGGTATGGATAGAACATACGCAGCATATCTTCAGAAGTTTATAGCAATAAAATTGGATAAAACATATCCTATCCAGAGCATATAATTTCTTTGGTAAATAAGAATATGATAAGCTTTACAAGACAATCTTATAAATTTGTAAGGCAATCTGTTCTATGTTTCTGGCCAGACTATGTATAACAAATAAATACTATATTCCCCAAATTAAATTGAAAATACTCCACTTAGCCACTTTTACCCTTAGGTACAATCTCTTCTTTTATTCTTGCTGGTAAATGAATATGTTCTTTGATTTCAAGTCTACAGAAAATATTTCATCACCTACTACTCCTTTTGCAGACATTTCATATATTTGGGAATATAAGTGAGGATTTTTTAAAAACCCTGATAAATAAAAGTATGTGTGAAATGCTTTTTAATTAAAACTAAAATTCTAACTGAATAAAACAAATTTAGTCAGAACACTGGTGTCCTCCTGAGTTTGCAAGCACACTAAAATGAAAATTCTGGGTAACTTTGGTAACAGAATTAACTTTGGAGCTTAGTTATGGTGATTTAAATGTCTCTACTGCTAATTATTTTAATAACTGTTCTAGCAGAAAAAAAAAGAAGATAAAAAAGACAATTAATGTGCTTATTCTACAATTCTTAACCATTTGTAATGCTTTCCTTGCTGACAGAAGCCAAAAAATATCTTTTTGATGGCTAATTTCAAAGCTTCTATGAAATCATAATGGCAAAGCTAGCAGGTCTCGGCAGATGCACTGATGCTCCCAGGTCTGCATAGAACTTATGCATTCCGCTATGAAGCTAGAGAAGGTGTCGCAGACCCTTGTACTGCTTTTGAAAGGCTTTCCTTTTTAGTAATTATGCTAGGATTTACATCAGCCAGGATGTGCATATCTATTTGAAGATAGCCTAGTCTGGTATCCTTTAGACTGCATGTACCACCAGAGAGTATGTTCTCCTCTTCACTGGACATCACATTAAATAATTGACAAGATCCTGCTCTGATGTGAGCTTTTTGATTGGTGCTTTCCTTTTCTCTTTTTATTCGGTTCAATTAGAGAACTTTGTCACATACCCATTGAAACCAAAGCAGCATTTTGACTGTGGAACATACAGTCCCTCACACTCCACTGAGACTGCTGCCTGCTGCTTATTTACACTGATTGGTATCCGGCAAGATATACAACCATCTTAACCAGTTAGTTCCTGTGCTGAGACTGTTTGCCTGAACTGCGTGGAAAAAACATATCAGGGAAGAAAGAAATAAATCGTAGAAGACAGTAAGAAAAATATTGCAAATAGATAAAAGATTTAGATATGTGTTATAGAGAATATAAAAGAGAGTAGTTAATGCCATATTCAGAAGTAACTCATAAAATGGCATCCTTTCCAGTTGCTTAAATACTTTTAATCTCCCTTAAATCAGTGTGGATTCCATTGAGGAGCTAAAAAATTCTTAGGTTAACTGCTCCATTGCTATATAAACAAAAGAAAATAATCACAAAAGTTACTGGAGTTTGTTTCTTATTTGATGTGACCTTTTCAAGTTCCCGTCATGTCCCGCAGGACAGTATTTATTATTTATATACAGATAAAGAATGGCATGAAGTTCCTATTAATAACAGGGAAAATGGCTACAAAATTAGTGACTTTTTATTCTTCAAACTATTCTTCTAAAAGAGAGACTATTTATTACATATTATTATATCTATTATGTGATTATTATTACATTTATTAGAATATAAATGCACTACTAAACTGTTGCAAAACTGGCACTAACTGCTAATTCTGTGTCTGTGATCCATCAAGAGTTGAGCTGTTTCAGGATACAAAACTAAATATTTCTTTGCCAGTTCTACTTGCGTAACTCTTTGCTGGGTATATTGTCAGGGCAAACTTTCAGATTAAGCTGTGGCAAAGATACTAGGGATGCTGCTGCTGGCAACCTCCCTTCAGTTTAGCAGAACAGAATGTAGTATGTAGGAAATCAGGTTCCATTCATCCCTTTGCCAAAGGAGATTTAAATTCCGATCCTATGTGAATGGTATGAGATTGGTGTTTTGGCTTATCATAGCCACTTCAGTTCAGTGACATCTGCAGTCTGAGGCATTGCATACACATAAGGATAATTATTACCTCATGTATGTCCTTATATTCAGTAGTTTAAAAAGTATTTTTCAAAGATGTTACTTTCATATTGCTGGACTAAGGACCATCGCTATGCCCAAGACACTTTTCTAGCCAGTCTCAAAATCAGAAGTAATATCCCACTTCCCTGTCCTCACCTGCTACAGAGAAGCTGGACATGCAGCCTTGTGAGAAACTGACCCCTCTGCACTGTGTGATGTGCACCCCAGCATTGCTTTTATTGCCTATAAATGAGGACCGCTCTGTCAGTAGGCTCTAGGGAGGCATCCCTCAGTGCTCTAAGGACACCTCTCCATTCCATCTTGTGCAAGGCCTCTGTGGTCCTCTATTGGTGATTTCACTGTGCCCTACATTTTCTGGAATTGTGGTTTCTGAAAGAAGAAGCTATGGAAAGAAAAATTTGCAGTAGCACATAGAGGGGACTGAACAGGTTGCTTTTGTCCTGCTGTTTTCCATGTCATTTGCCCTGCTGATTGCCTAGCCTTGTCTATAAACAGCTGACTACCATCTGAGAGTCTACATCTCTATATGGGTGAAAAGTAGGCCCTACTCTATATGAAAAGCCTGTTTTTATAGTGTTAAGAAATTACAAATAACTTATTTCAGAGGCTACATCGTAGAGAGTTGAAGACACTGGGCTGTTAGTAATCAAAATTTTTTCACTAGAGTAGTTAAGACAAAATTCTGATTTGTGTTAGACATCTGAGTTTCAGCTTTTGTTTTCAAAATCTCTATTTTGCGTCTTTGAAAATATTTCCTTTTATTGGTGTTTAATGTTATCTTTTGGTTGTGAAAAATTTCATGCATATTGATGCTGTTGTGCAATCTGTTTTCTTAATAGAAACCTGTCATTTCCTTAAAAGGATAAACTGTATCTTGTGTTTCAAAAAGCTTGAAATGGAAATAATTTCATAGCCTCTGCTCGCCCTTGTTTAATTTGCAACTGAGTTACATTAAAAAGATAATCCTTTATTAAACTTCATTTTGTAGTGCTAAAATTCTGCTGTTGCAAACACATGTAAAAAACCTATTGTAGACATCAACTGAAATTTGCAAAGCCAGCTGAGGGTTGTAGCTCTACAAATTTCATTAAATTTGATGGAAGTCATATAGCAAAATAGTTCTAGGAATCTTTGAGCATCTCAAGCAATGTATGTATTCTTAAAAGCCAGAATTTACTCAAATAAATTTCACTTTACCTAGTGAGCCTGGTAAGGCAAAGAGACTGAGCTGTCAAGGATGACAGACAATAGGAAGGCTACTTCAGTTCCTATTTTAAAATAGATCTACAATGATCTTCTGATTCTTCAGATCTTCTTCAGTGATCTGAAGAACTTCTAAAACCTTTCCAATCCTTTTTGACAGTCAGAAAATGAACAAAATAAAAATTCTCCTCAACGTCCAATAAATACATTAACAATGACCTTTTAAGATCAAATGGTAAAAGTGGAAAAATATGAGATGCTCTTGAGAAAAATGGTGATATAATAAAAAGATCACAGAGTGCCACTTCTTTTTCCTTCCGGAAAAATGGAGTCAACAATCTTCTCTGACCTTGTCTGTCTGTTTTTCTCTAGAGCTATGCCAAATTATCTGAAGGTCTTTTATATAGTCAGAGATCCTGAATAACTGTTGTTTCAGAGATGCTGCAGATGTGACTGGATATTTGCTACTACAAACACAGCTCTCGTCAAGCTGCATCACACCAGTTTGAATCCCCAGTCTCCAGCAGTGTATGAAAAGCACATAAAAACAGCAATCTACTTTTCACAGTATAATGGACAATTTTTTACCGTGTCTGCACTCATGCCTTCATTTTGTCTTATGTAAATTTCAGAAACTCATCATGTGTGATAGGGCCAAGTGTTTTTAACTGTCTAAATAATGGCCAAAATGTGTGAAATTTTGTTCATTATTAGAAAGGCAGAACCACAGAATTACTGGTTGTTCATAAAGCCCATTAAGGTTCTAAGCAGAATCCTGCTCTGACAAATACACCTCCCAGGTGTGATGGTCTGCATGTCACTTTCTCCCAAGTATCTCTGTATTATCTCAGCACAGTATTAGCTCTGTATCTCCATACAGTTCTGAGTCAATACATTGAAAAACAGGAAAAGATTTTTAAATGGTCCTATCTACGCAAAAGTCTAGCACATCTTACAGAGCTACGTGAAACAGCAACTGATAAACAAAAGCTCTCTTCAAAGGCTGATGTTTGCATAGCAGGTCATCGCATTTTAATAGAATCCTCACAGCTCTGACATGCATGCAGTCAGAGAACGAAGTTCCCATAAGAGATTATCGCAGGAAAAAACTCATTCATGTATGCAATTTTTTGTTATCAATAGACAGCATGTACTCTAATTTATTTTGACTTGTTGGATTTGATTCACTGCTTTTGCATATATTAGCTTTGAACTGGATAATCAAATCTGGCTGTATATGAGCTGAACTTTCTGCTTCCACGAAAATGTGCATTGACCATTCAATGGCACTTCTCCAAAGAGAAGTAAGCAGCTTTCTCACCAACTTGACCCTTCCACCTTACTTTCTCTTTCTCAGAACAGCAGACAGGAATTTTCTTTGGAAGGCTAAGCAAGTAATGTACCCTTCTCTAGTCAAACTAGAGAAAACAATAAGTTATTTATTAATATTTTTGCCTAAGGAAAAAAAGTGTATGTAAACATGTTCTGTATGTGTCTCTGCCTACCTAGGAGGAAGATAAAGTTAGTGATAAAGTTTGATAAGTAAAGGTCTGAAAGACAACTAATTTCTTCCAGGTAAGAAGATAAATGGGTAGGGGAGACTAAACGTATCTGTACTTCCCAGAAATAGCCATATTTGAGGGAAAGCCTGAGGTGCAAGACATTACTGCTATATACAGTAAAATCTTCATAAATGTCCAAACTGAGGCTGTCTGTCAAAACTGGTAGTCAACAAGTCAGAGTCATGTACGAAACTGAGTTTCATTACTGCCAGTCCTCACAGAATCACTGGGAGCTACTGGTTTGGTAAGAGTCGTAGAAGTGCAGTCTTTTTAGTGGATTGCAAAACTGGTCCCTGGGAGGATGCTCAGCATCCTGCTTGCAACAGTGAAACAAGCTTCTCCTTTTGTTGTTCTGATGCAGGAAACATAGTTGCAGAGGACAAGCCCTGGTCTCCGCAGATATTGTGACTGATGCAAGATACACCTTCTTGAAGAAGTTTAAGCTATTTGTCTTCTGGAGCTTTTTCAGGAGGCACTGAGGAAGAATCCTGCCTCCGTTCTTTCTGGGTTCTGGCTGAAGGGTAGCGAACCCTGAGCATAGACTCCATAAAGGCAGGCTTAGTCATTAGATGGAGTCAGCAGCAAAAGCCTCTCAGCTGGTTCTGTAATCACACTACAGGAGCTGTATAGCAGTGACTAAACTTGCTGCATGGGTGGCAGAGACTTGTTACCCATGTCTGTGTGTCAGCTTTACCCTGTCAGGGTGTGAAGGGCACAGATGAAACACAGCACCAGCTGTGGGCCAGGTGTCACTCAGGGAGTCTTTGATGTGAAAGTATCACAAGGCACCGTGCACGCAATCTAGGAATTAAGCTTCCCAGAGGGTCAGAACTCACCGTTTAACCGGAAATATGCAGAGAGACCATCATGCTGGCTGTGCTACCAATTCATGCTCACTTTAGCAAGCCACTTTGTCTCATTTTCCCTGCTCTGTAAAACAGGAATACTGGTAAAGACTCCCATATATCTCACAGAACTGTCATTAGAACTAACTAATTTCTGATATCAAAGTGTACTGAAGATTTGACATTATAAAAGAACTGGGTATAATTTTACAAGCATTTTTGTGTTATAAATTACATAGATACACCTCACACTATCACTGACTGTGTATATCCACTTACTAACAATCCAGCTCTAGTGAACATGTATTAGTATACCCTGGACCATACAACAGCGTTCAGAAGCCCAATGGAGACAGGGGCTGCATAAATTCCATCAGAAGATGCTTATGTTCAAAAACTTTATCAACTTCAACTGTGGAAGCTGGGAACAATATATGAAATGTAGAATTCCATTATTTTCTGTTAATACACATTCACTCAAATAAGAATATTTAAAATTCCATTCCTAGAATAAAAGTATACACTACAAATAAATGCTTTTTCATTATCTTTTATTATTCTTGCTTATCTGTTGCAACAGGGCTTAAAGATATTCTTGCTGTTGTTTTATTATCTTTAACTTGTTTGATTAATTAAGGAAGGTATTAGATGATTTTTTTCCTGACAGACAGTCCTGATTATAAAAATAGGCAAGTGGACTAAGAAGGATTACTACCTTGTATTTATAAAGCACTTTTCATCAGTAGTTATTCTGGTTCTTTTCAGACAAATTCTCTGTGGTGCCTATTTTACAGATGAAGCAACTGAAATACTTCTGAAGGCTAAATGTAAGAGGATTAGTAAATACCGTATATCTTATAGAAGTGTAAACAGATGAAGCATAAAAACTGTCAAGAAGCCACACTACAGGTATTGTTCACTATTGTTCACTATTTCATGACTAGCAGCTGAAACCTGAGACTTTCAAAAGTGATTTCCTTTACTTGAGAAAGAAAATGAAGGGTTTTTTTTCCTGATGTATTTTTGAGGGAACTTATATTATTAGCAGTGGGACTAATTTGCATTTGGACAACTGTTCTATGAACAGTTTCTCTGTCCTGGCTCAAGCAAAAGCTGTCCCATGCGTGCTACTCTGCAAGGACTCCCTGCTGGCTGCCTACGTAACCAGTTACACAATGGGAACACCCATTTTTCAGTTTCGTGCATTTCTTTAGACAATGTGGTCTTGTCAGGTGGCAGTGGGTTTTGGCTCCTGCACATAAAGCTGGTTTTACTACTCATGGTAATTGAATGCTTACTCCACCCATTTATTTAATGAGTCCTGTAATCAGCTTCAATTCCAGTAGGTCATTAACACCTCTCCCACAGAAATATGAAGCCAAAATTGGGCAGGTTTGTTATGCCTGTTACAGCATGCAATGGAGATACTTTCTGTAGGTTTTAAAATGTCTTTATTATAATTCATGTTCATAACAACTACAGTGAGCCACCCTCCTTGCTATAGCACCAATAAAAATGAGTAGCTCCTCTTGCCTTTTTTCTGTACGATTATGCCTTCAAGTCTATATCATTGTCCTAACCTTGGAATGTCATTTCATAAATATATCAACCAAATAAAAGTACTACTGTGAATGGTTCCTGATTTTTTGTTCTTTACAAGAGAAAGATGCCAAGGATTAATAAATATACAGGAACTACATCTTGATTAGAAAGTCCCCATTTAATAACTGATGGAATAAAAGATGTCATAGGTGACTCATTCTTGTAATCATCTGCCAATATCTGCTTTTGTCTGTTTTCAGAACAAAATACTGGGCTGTATGGATCCTGTATGGCCTTTTTCCTGTTCTTAAAGGGCAGGAAATAACTGTTACTTCAACATTTGAATTCCACCTGCTGAATGCACCATGCTACAGCCAGGTAGCTGGTGTTTCCAGAGAACAGAGTTGATATGTGAATGACACACACCTTCATTCATTTTTGTTCTTTTTTTTTTTTAATTACCTTTCTGGGAATGAAGACGAGGCTATTAGCATGATATCTGCTTATGCCTGAGACAAGAGGAGGAACATCATAGATACAAGAGCGCAGGGTGTGGAGGAGGAGAATATATGTATTCCATAAAGTGATCTGTTCAGTAAACTGGGCAATGACTGCTTCTTTACAATGTAAAGGCTCTGATGCAGAAAAGTAACATTTAGCTTTAGTATATTTTCATTAACTTCAGCATGTCTTACCATTTGTCTGTGGACTGTTGCTGTAACATGGAGGGCTGTACAGATAGAGTCTATAAACAAGGGTGAGTACTAGCTTTGAATTTAGCAATGGGCAGGGAAACAGTACTGCATGCCACTTGCCCAGGACTCCTCTCTTCCCTGTATGTTGCATTTCTGTATTTTACTGATATGATCATACAATATCTGTATACATCTATTCATTGAAATTGAATAAAATCTATAAATAAGGGATAAGGATGGGCTTTCTTTCAGTGGATTTTCATCCTGATTTTATATCTACACATTTGCATGGTCTGGAATTGGAGCTAACTGAGAAAGTTGGACCACACCCAAACAAATAGCTGATTTTCAGCAACAGAACATCTGGCTCATTTACCTTCAGAAAGAAAAAAAAAAAGAAAAATATTAATATGACATAGAAGGGTTAAAAATATGGAAAACAGAAGACAATAATGTGCAAAATTTTTATCATTTTGTTAGTATGTGGGGTGCAGAACAGCAATTCAGGTGTTCAGTCCAATTACAGTTTGGCAATTGCCAATATGACAAAATCTAGCATTAAATCTGTTCCTTAGTTCAGACACCTTGGTGAAAAGGCCGAGGACAGAAAGTATATGAAGATAGATTTCCACCTCTCACTCCTGTAACTCTCCTCTCTCATTCAAATCTCAGCTGGTCTGCTGGGAATGTACAGAATCCTTTGACTTCTCTGACTGTCTGTAACTCAACTAGGACCTCAGTTTCTATTTCTCTCATCCTAATTCGTTTCCCAAGCCCTACATTTATTTTAAAACATGGACAAATAATTCTGCCAGAAAGTATAAAGAGAAAAGTAGGTCAAGACATAGACTTACCTTGATGCTCTCCCTTTAGCACTATTGTGTAGTTGTAATTGAAGTGTCTTTTTTAAAAGTGTGCCCTGTAATTTTTTTGTCACAGGTCAGCTTGGAAATGAAATGTAGAAACTTACTGCATTTTTCTGCAGATTTGTAACTGTAATTATTTTATTGTATGTTAGATTCTTTAGAACCTGTAACCATACCTTAATGTATAGTGTATGGGGCATTCACAGGAATCTGATGGGGAGGTAAATTGGGTAGAGTTCACATAAGTTCTGCTGTATACATTGGAAAGACCTATCTAGTCTTCAAGGCAAACATATAGCAAATTTTCACCTATGAAACATAAAATTGCCTCCCCAGTGGTAGCAGGTAGGCTTTTATATGGTCCGCATATACAAAAGCTAGCTGGTCATTTGATAAAGATTACAGATTATAGGGGCCGGGAACTCTTCCATGATGTTTTCATCTGCAGATTCTAGCATAATGGCTTATAATTTTGGCTGAGCCTTATGGACATTGTCACAGTGTAATTGTAATCAGTAAATATAATAAAAACCATTATAAGTAGAGTGCCCATATCAGCTGTAACGTTCTTTGCTTCCTTCTAGTAGACCTAAGGCTGTTTAATGGAATGTTTTTAATTGGAAAAAAAAAGATTTACCAGTTTAATGTGTTAATACCAGAATTACATATAAAAAAGGACATTGCGTTTGTATATTAATCACGGGAGGCTGGATACAGTTTGTTCTTTTACATTTCGAACTCTTCCCTCAAGCTCCTAGACAGCACTTCAGAAAGAACATCTGAGCCCGAGTTTCGTACTTCAGCTGCCACAGAAGTAAGCGTAGGTTATGTGACTCAAAAAGAAGACATACATTTTAAATGATGTGGATGATGATTGCACTGTATAAAATACCTTATTGGCAAGACTATACTAGTTTAACCATACAGAGTGGCAGTGGCCCAAAAATACTAGTCAGTAAAGGCAGAAAATTTATTTAAGTTGGGTGTAGATGGCTTGGGTTTACATGATGCTTCCAAGATATTTTTATCATTGTCGTCTAGGCCTTGGCCAAAAGTTAGGAACAAAATATTAGCACATGTAAACTTCAAAGTTATTTTATGTTTTAGCTAAAACCAAACTGTATTGACATTTCCATGTCTGAGTTCAGAAGCTATCAATTTAATGGCATTTTAAAACTTTTGCATAAGTTTATATCTGTAAATAACACAAGAAATAAAAGAACAAACAGAACAGATGTCCAGAGTGATACATCAGACTTTTGGGGAGCTCTAAGCGCAATCTTAAGAGATTTTTTTCTGTTCTGTTTCTGGTAGCAGAGAAAGTATAACCATATAGCTGATTAACTCTTGTTAATAAAAAGCAAGGGTCTGGTTCCCAGTTTCAGTGGAAAGAATGCTGATTTACATGCAGTGAAGATCTCTTATATTAAAACTTCACTTAGCAGTACTTTGATGGTTAGCAGGGAAATATTGTCTTGGTTTAAAACAACGTGATATTGAGGGTAACGTATCTATTACCCTGCTTCGGCGGGGGGGTTGGACTAGATGACCCACAGAGGTCCCTTCCAACCCCTACTATTCTGTGATTCTGTGATTCTATTCATAACTGATTAATTCTGTTTGATTCTCGTGACTCTTCTGTCTGTATGAACTGGTATCAGGCTATAAATTGCATTTGAATATTGGGTTTGCCTGTTTGCTGTGATATCACTGTGACTTCTTCTTGGACTGAAAACATACAGGATTGGTCACAGGACTAATGAGAAAACTTAAATTTTTCTGGTCTTCTACAACACAGAAGCCCCTGAACATATAGTGGGCAACTCTTCAGGACCAGTCCTTTGTTTCAAGGCTGAACCGTGGGTGGGAAGTAGCTAGGCAATAGGACATTGAGCCTGATACCTTTGTAGCATTGGGGCTATGCCCTGAGAGAATCGTAGGCTGTTTTTAATAGAGGAGGCCATTTTGTGAGAGAGAGAAGAAATGCAGTGCAAGAAATAGTGCTTCTTTTGAAGCACTTTGTAAATGCAATGCTAAAATCCTGATGAACACTAAGGTAACTAAAATCTGAGTGTGGCCTGCAATGTTGCTCTAACTGCATGTCCACATACATGCAATTTAGTGAATGAGTGAAGCACAACTGTGAAGAGATTTCTGGATGTATAACAGCAAATGTGGTTTACAAAAATGTGGGATAGAAAGTTGAAAATTTTACTTCGTATTCATGAGTTAGAGGGTCTCATGTGAAGCTTATGAATATGCAGTATGCATAAATTATAGGTTAAGGTCCAGATTCTACTAAAGAATTCACCGACTTATTCAGACTAGGTTTTACCTCCTTAACAGCACCATATTACATGAGTAGGCACTGGAGTCACTAGGGCCAGTGCTGGAGTCACTAGGGCCATTCTAGTCTTTAATGGTTTTATACTATACAGTAATGAATCTACCAGCATTCTTCTCCAGTAGCACTTCTATCATGTGCTCATTAACCATATACATTGTTGCCCAGTACAAAGATACCTAAGTTTTTTCCATTTTGGTGTACCCTTTTTAAACTAATGAGACATTTGCAGGGGCAAAAGATAACTCACTTTGAATTAAGATAATAGAATATGACTCTCATTATAACATCTTTAATCCTTCTTGTGGTCTCCCCAAGGGTACAGTGTTGATGATAGGGGAGGGAGCACACAGAGATTGCACTCATGTGGGAGAAACACAGCACACAAATTCAAAAGACCATCTCTAAATAGTGCTCCAGTATCCCTATAGAGAAAGCACAGCTCTTTCAAAATGCAGATCTACCAGGCATAAACCTCAGTACAGCCGCTTCTCTGAGAATGGAGCAGAAGTGTTTACTTTTTTTTTTCTCTACTCTGAGGATTAATTTATAACAACAACATTCATTCTGTCTAAGCAGTCTCTGGCACCAGAGTATGCATATCAGCAATTGTAATACAGTCATTCACTATTGGCACTTCAGGCCAATAAAGTTTATTTCACTTGGAGTGCTGACATGGCTGTCTGCAAACAAGGCTCTGAGAACTAAGACAGCTGGAACGTCATTAAAGAATATTGACTTTCTTTCTCCTTTTTTATCTTTTTCCCTTTGGTGGAACTTTAGTGCATTCAAGAATGCTAGTCATCTCCCAAAACATGAAAGCAAAATTAGCAAAACCTATTTTTATATTTTCATCCATGTATATCTCAAGTAACATAAAATGGTGAAGACGATTAAACCATGCAACAGATCTGAGGAAGAAAAACAGGTTTCGTACACCACCCAGATGGTTGTATCAGAGATTTCGTAAAGCCTTTTTGTGAGTTTAAAGCTGGAAGTGTAGGGAGGGGCTGATTATTAATAATTTAGTACCTTTGGCAAGATCAATATGACTAATTTGTTTTGTCTGCAGAGCTAATTCATATTTCTTTGTGAGCTGAAGAATTGAAAAATTGAAGTAACAATTTAAAAGGAAAAGCGTTTTTAGGGATTAAGGGGAATTGATTCTGGTTTAAGGTTAAGAACTGATAATCTAATATATATTTAAGGAGTTGTTTCAAAGTTGTAGAATACGCAACTTGAAGAACTTGCTACTTCACTTTTTTACTACTAGAAGTGGTTTCTGAAAATCAGACTTCACAATTGATACACATTTGAGTTACTCAAAAAAAAGCACCCTTGCAGTAGCAGCACCCTTCTGGTCTGGTTCTGTGATACCCTGTGGAATGAGTCCTAAGCAGTCCCTACTGTGAAGTTACACAGCTTGATACAGACTAGAGGAATATGGGAAGCTGAGTTCCAGCCAAAGGTGAGGGAGTTTGAAGGAAACTGGTCTACCTCTCCCCTACTTTTCTGAACTATTCCAGTCATGGAGCAAAGTTCATCCCAGAGCAATAGTGTAAGTCCTTCATAGAGGTTTCTGTGCTGGCTCAGACTCAATACGAAGAGGCCTGAACAACAAATGCCACAGATAAAGATTTGCAAGGCCAGAAGTCACCACATCCTCTCGTTCAGTGAAAGCTGAAGGACCAAGTGCAAATCTTTGGTGTGGAAACATTGGGCACCACTATCAGTAGTATTCCTATCCATCTGCTCCGTTTGCTCCATCTACTGCCTAAAGCGCTCTCATCTGCTCAACTCACAATCTTTGGTGTGAGCCTTTCCCAAATGACAGACCCTTCGATCAGCAGTCCTCTCGCTTTCTCTGGTGGCAGTCATCAGAGTTCCAGGGCAGGACTGGTTTCCTGGTCTTTCTCATTGATTTGCATTTTCATGATCTTTGCATTAGCATTTCATGCCTTCAAGTCATTCCCATGGGTCATAATGTCTGTCTCTCTGCTGTTGTTGTGGACATGTTGTCTGCTATCTAATGATGGGAAAGCACCTCTCTGCAGCACGCATTACAAGGAAAGACAGAAATATAGGATGTTTTATGCAGAAGGAGAACAAAAACCAAAAAAAAAGCACATGGAACAACTGGATCACACTCAAGAGGAAATTTCCAAGTGAAATTAATGGTGAAATTGATCTCTTGTGATGTTTACAGCTAATAAATAAAGAACAGAATATTACATTTGGCTAGAGCAAATACAAAAAGTATTATTACCCAAAAGCCAGTTTGTAATGTCCTAGAGCAGGTCCCACTTCATACAAAGGGGAAATGAAACTGAAGAATTCTTGAAAAATGTTTAAATAATTTCATTTAAATAACTATACTGTACAGTGCAGGGGAATTACAACATGAAGAACACAGCTTGAAGAAATGCCACCATGGACTTGTAGTACTTGATGCAAAGAAATGCATTACAATACTGTAAATAAAATACACATGTAAGATTTTAGTCCTCAGTCACTGGCAAAGGGCTGCGAAGCAAAATTTATTTCAGCTTTCTCTTAACATCTGAATCCTGGAAGGAAAGTTACACGAAGAGCAGTCCCATTTAACGTGTTCAACCAGTTTCTTAAATGGTTGCTCGTTTTTTTGGTTGTTTGCTTTGTTTTAATAATTGCCAGATTTGTAGGGATGAGTGGGCATTCTGACTTTTTTCTAAATCTTTATACACTTTATTTACTTGCAAATACATCACTAGCACAAACGTGTGTGTGTGTATATATGTATAAGACCTTAGAAGCAGTAAAGTCAGTTGTAGCTCAACTTCTGGTGGGTTTGGCTTGTAAAGTGTGCAGAATAGCACTCTGGAGATTAGGACAGTTAAGTTATTTCTCATGCAAAATTAGTAAGTTAAATAAGTTACTAGAAAAATAGGAATAACCACAGCAAAATAAAGGTATTTTCACTGTATATGGAGCAAATTCATTTCTAATTGCAGTGATATTAGGTTTAATAGATTTCCTAAATAAGAGAAAGTGAGCAAAAAGTATTCTTTCTAATGGTGGAAAAAAATCTGGTTTCACACTAGAATAACTATGATCCTTGGATTATGAACAAGAATAAGTAATCTTCATGCACGCGTATGCATCTAATTTAGTCCTTTGTATAAAGGTGTATAATTTACAAGCATTCTGCTTTTCACATACACCTCGAAAATACAGAAAATCATATAAACAATAACACAGTGTAAGACAACAGAGAATCTAGGCCCCGTAGGTACAGCAGAGAATAATGATATTAAATTTAGGGTAAGGGTGAATGTGAGGTCTTTCTTCGACAGAAGTAATGAAGAGGATGTTGATGGACAATCCTGCCCAATGTAATCTGCTAATGAATAAATGGCAACGGTCAGAAGTACTAATTATAATAGAATTCTCATTTTTTTCATCATTACTTTATGGTTTTTATTTTCTAGTCTCAGAAAGCTCCTGTGCCACTCGCTGGTGACTTCACATATTTTGGGGGTCATACTGCATTATATTTGTTACAAAATGTTAAGTGATTAAGTAAAGAGATTACCAGGACAACTAGCAACCTTTTAGTCAGAGTTAAAATTCAGAGCTGACTTTACACAAACCACTTACATTTGTTCTTACATTTCAGAGAGTTAATGTAATTCTGAAGTTGCAACACACTCCCACAGTGTTTCTACTTTTTCTTCTGTACTCCATGGCAAAACACTAATGTATAATGACTTCAACCTTTGAAACATTTGCCTAGCATTTTCCTTAGGTCTTGAAGCACTGAGCAACAAATTAGGACTATGACTGTCAGGCCAACTAAAAAGACAAATTCCAGGTTCTTCTCAACAGTACTCTGTTAGCAATTTTTTTCCTAACTAAAAGGCCTCAGCTGACCTACTGCTTCAGGAACCAAACCACAGAGATTTTAAATTTTTAGAGAACTTAATTACAGCGAATAAATTTACCAGCAGGAACAAACTGATTATTAACAGAAGCTATCACCATCCCAAAGCCCTTGTGTTCCAAACAGAGAAAACTAAAAGGCTGAAAGAAACTTTCTGGTGAAAGTATTTCTGGCTACATCTCAAATACAACACAACTTCCAGAGTGGCGACAAGGTTGTATCAAAACCCTGTTCAAGATTTTCCAATGGCTGCTGTTTGTCAATAGCAAAAAAAATCCCAAATGTAAGTTGTCCCAAATCCCTAGTCAATCTAGAAAATGTTTACTTTAATATTATTCTGGCTTTTGTTTGTTTGTTGCATTAAATACAATGACAAAAGCTCTGGATTGCAGTGTTTCTAGAAACTTTATTTTAACTGACCTAGACTAAAGATATAACTAGGAAAATCAAGGTGAGTCAGTGCTATTTTTATACAGTAGATTGAAAATAATCATAACCAAATTACAGAAACTGCTGAAACAGTTGTTTGTATCTCAACACTCACAAAGGGACCTGTTGTAAATAATTCTTTTCTTCTTGGAAAATACATCATTATTTTTTAGCTGGTTCAGAAGTTTTTACAAAGTTCCCTGAAAGGAGAATTACTAGATAAAGAGGAGCCACAATGGCTTGAAAATGAGCCATGAAATGCACATTTTATAAGTGCATGTTCAGCATGACTTTATCATATCGTAGTTCTCTTCTGGCACCTCATTTATATCCTTTAAATACCAAGCAGTAGCTCCCAAGTCTGTATATAACTCGAAGAGAGTGAAAGTGCTTCCCTCATGCTTACACCACATGATGTGACAGAGATGGGTGCAGGTGGTTGAGGGAGGTCTGAAAGAAACAGAAGAGACAGGGCTGTATGACCTAGAAATAGAGCCTTGCAAAGCTGGTGTCACCTCTTACAGATGAGCTATTTCTAGAGGTCCCCCTCCTCCCGGTTGCATCTGGATATACCTCTTGTGTCTCAGCCACATGCAGATTTTCCTGTGCAGCTCATAGGCCAAAAAAGGTTGCATACTCTTCCTCAAAAGCAATTCCTTGTAACCCCAAATTCTTTTGAAGTTATGCTTCAGTTCACCTCTTAGGAAAGGCCAACAGTTTACTGTTGGCCGATTTCACTTTGTACTATGATATATCAGTAATTATGTTGAGGCACAACGTATTTATCCTGGTAGAGAAAGACAAATACTAATTACCAGAAAGATTTAACTGCAATTCTTTTAAATCAATATAAAATATTTAAATTATTTCTATTATCTCTACCTCACAGAATTCTTTAACTTTCAATTTATTTGGTTGGCTTTTTCAATGAGTTTAGAAGAGTCAATCAATAGATCAGTTTCCATATATAGAATAAGCACAGCAGGGCCTTCTAAATTACACTACTAACTGAAGAACAGCCCTTTTCAGCTCATTAGACTCATTATAGAAAATTATACTTGATTCTGTATAAAATTTTTCTCAGATGACAGAATTTTCGTCTCTATTAAATTTAGCTTAATAGTAGGTTATTTAGAGGTAAGCAAGGAAACAATCTCCAGCTTTCCACCAGAGACTGATAAGCTAATTTGTTTCACTTAGCTCTGAGTGTGTCGAGAATATCTTCACACTTTCTAAGGACCTGGATTGTGCCATGTAAGCATAGTCCTATGCTGAGTGAAACTCCAGCACCGAGCCCAGAGGAATCACAGAAAACACTGCATGCAACAGTAAAGGGGGGGATATGGAGCGGTTCCTCTAATCCTTGACCCCTCTTCCTGTATTTAGATTCATTGTCTCCTGATAAGGAAGGAAGTTAATTATGTTGTCCAGGAACACTGGGTAGTCTTTGTCCATTCATTCCTCATCTTGCACATCTGGGTAAAGAGCAAGAAGATGCTAGTCCTACACACTGCAGTTATTTTTGCTTTTTCACCATTGTAGTTTTATTGCCTTAGTAACTTGCAAACCATTTCATGTCCTACAGCTATTCCACACAGTATGGTATGTACACATCCATGAGGCAAGAACATTTTTCACTATAAAATGATTGTTCCTGATAGAAATCTCCATTTGTAAAAATACCAAGCTCTGGGGGGATACATTATTTCTCAAAGAAGGAAGCCTTTTTCAGTAATAGAACCTCTGAAAATGGCTCTAATTTTCTTGAAGGCAGGTCATTTTGTCTAACTAACTGTTACTGCAGAGCTGTAGAAAAGCAAGTATTTCTGGGTAACTTGACCAGAGGGAAAACAATTAGGCTACATTACTGAACTGTAGTAATATGCTTTCTTGGCAGCAGACATAACTCTGTGGTTACCGCCGCATATAATGTACCCTCTTTAAAGACTAGAGGCTGGAAAAGCAAACAATTCAGAAGTGTAGAGTACTGAGTACCACACACTGAATACATGTTAGAAAACTGTATTTCATTTGTGGATTCATAAACTTGTTTTACCTCATTTCACAAGTACTCAGACCTGCTGGTTCAGATACTCTATTTTAGATTAAGAAAGAATCTGGTTCATTTTTCAAAGCTCAGCTAAATCACTACTGAATTCCCCTAATTCACTGGCAAAATGATGGACAGAGAAGCAGAGAGGAAGCATGACTAAAAGACCAGTGAAAAAAACATTTATTATGGATATACAAGACATACACTCTTGCGGCTTATAAATACCTCTTCTATGCCTAAATGCACACGTGGCGCTGTCAGGACTTTATTAAGACTGAAACATCCATTGCTCAGAGTTTAGAAAAAACACCTTCAAGATTACCTATGCAACTCTAATTCAGCCCTCTTGTGTGTTTACATTAGGACATTAACTTTAACTACATTACTATGCACTCTTGTTTTTAAGGGCCATATATTGCTTAATGCAAATGATAGAAGATTGTTACTCATTTATGAAACTGTTTTAAATTGTGTCTAGGTTAATCAAGTGTAGTTATCAATGAAAAAGCCCAATGTCCCAGGCTTTATCTACTTCCAAGAATCCCTACCTTACACCTAGGCAGAATATTAATTTTAGTATGAATATTTCTTATGGTGTTCAATACTAGAGATTAAAGCTTGCTTGTTTCACAAACATTCCTGAATTAGTTTCTGCTACACCCCTATTAATCAAGGGCATTGTAACCTCCAATTTGTGAATGGCAGAACAGGGTAGAGAAGAAGGGTTAGATATTCAAAGGCCAGAGTATCTATGGTACTTTAAGGTGCCCACTTGGGACATTTATTTAATATTCTTGAGAAGCTAATAGGATACAGCTCTTCGTGCTTTTCAAGTTGAGGTTCCAGTAAGTTCAATTGCAGTTCTGAGAGTAGAGAATTTCTCATACGTCCTTATGTCTCATGCTGGACACGTAGGACATGAGGACATGCAATTAGCAATGACCTCAGAAAAGTCTGGTTTCCATGACTTACTTAGCATCACACAGATGGGAAGAGGGGGAAGAAATTTAATTCCTCAGAACCATATTCAAAGATCTCAACAAGGAAATCCTCCCTTTTCTTTTTGATGTCTCATTTTAGCTACAAACAGCCTGTTAATAACAAGACCTGATTCACTCTTTGAATATGCCTCTTATGTACTGAATGCAGGAGGATTCTTGTGGAAATGATCACATCACTAAAGACTGTATCATAATGCGTATGTACAAGGAGGGTGAATTAATACTACCCTAATAATTTTATCCTAGAATTGTGTATCTTCTGAGTACTTTAAGTTTTGGGTTTGTTTTCTTCCTTATATGTAGGTATATATCTATGTACATGTTTTGTGTGTGTATGTGTGATTTCGTTTCAGCTGCAACTTGAAAGTACAGACACTCCGCTTCAGGGCATGGCAGTGCTTGCATATTTTAGTATTTTAGGCATCCCAAGTGTCCTAAGCAGTGATCGGTGTCTTGAGCTTTTCTGATTCCCTACTGTCAATCCCATTTCTCCTCCTCTTCAGTCCTATTGTCACTTGTATTTATTCCATTTTATTCCTCCCTCACTCTCTTGCCCTGTGTTTCTCTTTATACTGTTTGGGAAAGAGCCCGGGAGAGGGCCGGGGGCAGATTATTCAGACTACAGGTTGGGCAGGTTTGCTGCCAGTGGTTGTGATGGTAGGCTCGGTATTCCTGCTAGGACATTCACATAGGTATGATACAGGTTTTCTACAGAATTAGTCAAAGCAATCTCTACAGACGATAGATACAGCAGGCAGATAAACCATCCACACAAGAAAGTGCTTACAAGGTAAAGAGTCTGGTACAAGAGCGACAGTCTTGCTAAATAGCGGAGGTAAAAGAAAGGGAGCAAAAGAAAATATAGTTATGGATCATAGGCTCTTTCTGTGCCATACGATGGATAAGATATGTAAAAATCCATATCAAGATGCAAGTAAAATGTAATATGCAAGTATCTTAATCTCTGTAAAAAATGACAGTAAAAAAACTTGCAAGGTTTTATTGATCTCAGAAGTCCTTTATGGTGCTGTGCCAATATATGGCAAGAGTATAGATGAGTTAGCATGTGTCTCTTAGAACATGAATCTGTTGGAGCCCTACCTCAGTTCTGGAGTCCCTGGACAGCAGATTTGCCAGTCCCAAGGTCTCTAAGATTACAACAGTGGAAAAAAGACCAAAATAGCAATGCTAAACGAACAGGCTCAATCTCAGATAAAAGCAACTATTGCACTTAATGGCTTTTTTGAGTTTTCACATTTGACCTGTTAACTCCAGACAGACTTAAAATCCAGACAAATCTGTGCAGCCTTTCGTGAGGGTGGCCAAAGGCACATCCCTGATATAAAGGATTTTTCCTTTTCCTTCAGATAATTTTTACTTTCTTTCAAAGGAAAAAATTCGCTTGTTTAATGTGAACAAAGCAATATATTTTTCTCAAGCTTTGTTTTCACAAATATCCAAATCATTCTGATTAAATTAAAATATATACAAAAATGAGGTAATTCTGCCTAAGAAAGGTAACAAGCTTTCAAAATGTCAGCTCAATTATTTAAAATATAAGAAAATTATAGGTGGTAGAATACAGCATCTTATAATGGGAACTTTAATAAAAGACACTTTTACCACTTCCATCTCTAACACTGAAACTAATTCAGAGTGATCTTTTCCTAGAGGGTGTTTTACCTGTTTTGGAATTATTTCTGCCTTTGTTTGGTTTTCCAGTTTTTATCATCACTGAAGAAAAAAAAAAAAAGCAGAAAACAAACAGAAAACAATTCACTGCTTCAATTCAGATTACAAGGGAGAAAAATCCAATCTGAAGAAATATTCAACAGCAACAGCTGCCCATATGCCCAGCTACAGAAGGGATCGCCCTTTACAGAACATGTTAGTCTTTGGACTCTCTTCTAGTGCATCTACCGACCCGAAAAATTCAACATTAGCAAGAATGTTCAGCATCAGCAAATTCACACTTTCTTTTTTGATGGATTTTTAATCAAAAGCTATCAATTCTGACCTTAAAATATCTAAGCATTTCCAGCTCCCAGCCCATATAAGAAACATTCGGGGATGGAGGGGGTAGAATATGTTTTAATTTCTTTGTTTTCTATTTTAAAATGTTTAAAGATAATTCTAAAAGCTTCTGCAATATCTTTCAGCCATCTGCTTTCTAAGATCTTGGCTACGATGGGATTTACTGAATGGCATAGCTCTATCCCTTTCAGAGACTCACGCACAAGTTTCCCTATTGTGCCTCACCCCAGTACAGCTTGTATTCCAGCAAAACCACAGCTGTAAATCTCCTGTACAACTCTTCAAAACACTGTTTTGTCAGCATACTGTTTCCATTACCATGCTCCTGTTCAAACCTTGACATGGCCTGGGTTATGGGACCTGGTCAAACTCTAACAGCTGGATGTAAAACAGCTCACCGGAGAGTGGAAAATCAAACAGTAGGAAAGATCTGAGGAATGCTGGGAAGCTACAGGTGGCAGAGCTCTCACAAGCTGATAGCCTTGGAAGGATCCTTACACTTTATCTGTCTAAAACCTCTTTTATCATCTTTGCTCAGGGATTAAATATTTTGTTTTGGAAAAAATAATACAAAAATGAGATGGAAAATAAACTCATGTCATTTGGAAGGTGAAGATGCAACTAAATGTTAGACTTTTTGTCTGCCTAATTTCAATACCTCCTTTCCCTCTTGAAATATATGTGTGTATACAGAATCACAGAATCACAGAATCACAGAATAGTAGGGGTTGGAAGGGACCTCTGTGGGTCATCTAGTCCAACCCTCCTCCCGAAGCAGGGTCACCTACAGCAGGCTGCACAGGACCTTGTCCAGGCGGGTCTTGAATATCTCC
>Ga0065711_1035228_pt1 | contig 22604 bp, 11 predicted proteins | sample Hoacrofraction12_FD_59098 | JGI IMG/M metagenome (GOLD analysis project Ga0065711, IMG submission 59098) | Hoatzin crop microbial communities from Cojedes, Venezuela - Epithelial fraction 12 v2 (version 2) | ecosystem: Host-associated > Birds > Digestive system > Esophagus > Crop | place... | reverse complement strand
CCCCCCAATGTCATGGCAGGAATTTCTGGCCTGTAAAGAGTTACTATGGCCCTTAGGTGTTTTAAGTGATGTAATATTGCCATCTCCTGGCCCAACGTGGAAATGACTTTTTTGGTTGGGGTTGAAGAGTACAGTCAAGCCTTGCTCCCTCGGGAAAAAGGGCTGTCTTGGCTGGCAGCAGCTACGAGACGCGAGTCATGTGAAGCTGGGCTTGAGCGGCCCCTCTGACAACCGCAGAGCGCAGCAGGCAGCAGCCCCGCTCCGTCACCCCGCCAGCGGCATGGTCACCGCATCTCGCCGCGGCTGGGAGCGCCCAGCGCCGGTGCCTCTTCAGCCCAGCCACTCATTTTCCTCAACCTCACAAACCCAGGATTTGGGTAACTAAGAATGGACTGCGCAATGCTTTTCCTATGCATAAACACAAACACATACTGCAAATAACCACAAATTAATAATGATAGACCTAAGTGCTGGAAAGTCTAATGTTAGCTCCACAAAATCAGGAGAGTGACAGTTATAAACTGTAGGGTTTTCTTCTTCCCCTGCTTTCTGTTTTTTTAAGTGAGTTTTCTTAGGTACTCCTCTATAAAAAATTCCCTAAACTTTTAAAGGGAGCAGGTCTTGTACTTACGCAAGAAGAACAAAAGGTTAGAGTGTTGTATGTGTTTGTTTTCAAGAGATGGGTCTCTCTGACTAAAATAAAATCTTGAGACCTACATTAGAATTGGGAAAATTGACAGCATCATTGACATTACTTAAAGACCTAAGCTATTTATTTACACTTGACATCCATCTGTGCCTGGTCATTTCCTTCTCTGTCCTGTAGAACTGGACTGCAGAATGCTAAATGTACTCTCATTTTTCAAGACTATGCTTGCATTTAATATGCACAGTTCACATGGAGCCTTGGCCCAAAAATGCAGCAGAGCCCCTAACAGCTCATGCTATTGCCCAAATCCCCATTTTTTGATTCTCTCTCTCCCTTTTTTTTTTTTCAACCTTTTTGTGTGAAGGTTCTGTGGAAAAGACTGTCCGTTGCGTGCTGTAGAACATGCCAATCTTGAGGAATGAAGATAAATTTCTGGTTTGTGTCTCGCTTATGGAATACATAGCATCATTTAAATGTTTGGTAACAAAAAGTACAGTTTTTATCACTGCAGCAGCAGAGGAAAGCTTGGAAACAGAACTCAAGTGTAACAGACGTTTGCTTTGGACTGGAGCCATTCTGCAAGTAGCTGAAGAAGAAAGTCCTCTCCTAGAGACCATATCTAAGATTTCTTCCACTACTGCAGTTGGAGCACCAGTACCACCAAGATGCTGCTGGGAGATGCTGAGGCTCCTGCCTCTCACAGAGGGCTGGTGCCCTGCTGTCACTAAGGCCTTTCACAAACTCCTTGGCTGGTAGGATGGAGTGGTCGAGAGTCTCACCACACATCTGTGGTGGACTGTAGGTCCTGCACAAATGAAGACTTCCACTGAGTTGCAGCTAAAATCCTGCCAGATTTAAATCCAGTCCTTTTTGCATTTCCTCAGTGATTGTGCTGCAGCTGTATCTTCTCTGTTAACCAGAAACACTGGATGAGTGGCATCTGGAAGGGGAATAACTTTGTGGAAATTCATAATATTATTCATATTCATACCACAAGTCTTAAAAGCTCATGGCTATTACAGCTCTCCGAGCTACCAGGGCTCCTGTGGCCCTGGTTTCAGAAAGGCTTTCTTGCATTGTTCATCCAGGTTTTAGCTCTTGAGAAGTAGAGCTGTCATTTTTTTTTTTTCAGCGAGAAAAAATATGTTCAACAAATGATGTTGTGTAGTGCTTGGAGCGCTGAGCAAGCAGGAGGCCTACAGACGTGTGCGATGAAGCCAGTGCTTTGGTGATTTACCTGCTCTCCTGCCACCACCGTGTCAACCAAACAGCTCATTGCTTTGCCTTCTGCTTAGGTCCTTCTACGCTCTGAAATTCATTTTTCGTGGAAGTGCTGGGATGACTGTTCAGGCAAATAATATTGTTGTGTATGCTCAGATTTCTTTATCTGTGGCTGTTGTGTGCTACTGGGTGGTAATGTCTTGCTCTTTCACCCACCCACCAAAATCCCAGACAAAGTCAAAACATCTTGTGTACTCATACACTCACACTGTTTGCAGCTAATAAAAAGAGCTCAAGTCTTGGAAAACACAATAGGTTGGGGTAGCCTCATTAATGAATTTTGAATTTCTAAGAGGCCCTGTTAAACAGAAAATGAGTCTAAAATAATTTCTCCAAGCAGTCTGTCAATGACATATTACATTCAATTTTTCAGAAGCAAAGGAAGTTATCTGGACACCGGGAAAGGAAAATGAACACCAGGAAAAACACAGAGCTGATGATAATTTTAAATGGAAACTTGCCATTGTCTAAGAAATGGCTGAGGCCTTACAGACAGAGGCTTCCACAGCCAGCAGAAGGAGGCCTCTGGGTCACTCCCCATGGGGTACCAGCATGGCCGGTCTCCCACTGGTGGTGGCTGCTGCTGGGCAGGCTGCACTCCTGGGCCTCTCTGCAGACTCACCTGGTGGAAGGCACCTTGGGGGCTGCCTACAGACAGAGCTGTGGGGCCTCTGGGCTGTGTCCTGAAAACACCCTCACCCAGAGGAAGCTGCTGTGACCCAGGCATGTGGAGAGTCTCCATGTCAACACAGAAGTGGACTGGGAGAGCTATCTCTGGAGTCAGAAAAATACAGGAGGAAAAGAGGACATTCGAAGGTATTCTTATTTCATTCTTTGTAATTTTTTTCCCCAAACAGCTCCAGTTTTTTTCAGACATTGAACATCCAGTTGGGAGCAGGAGCCCATTCAGGAGCTGGGCTGTGTTGTGCAGGGCAGGACATTCTTCCAGCCAGCTTTCAAATCCTTTGGGACTCTGAACTACTTCTTCAGCGCCACTCAGTGTGTTAAATATGGTGGAGCTTTATTAATCAGCTGGCAGAAGATACAAAACTTTCATCAGTAGAATGAAGTATATAATCCAAATGCAGAATTAGTAAGTTATTTGGTGGTTTAAATCACAGTGTTTGTATGGAGGTCACTACAGGTGTATCTAAACAACAACACTTGAGAGAACATCTGCTTTGAGCCCAGATGTCCACTCCTGTTATGGAGCTAGGACAAGACTTGGGCATCTTTCTTTTCAAATTCTGATTTCCATGGGATCAAAACACAGCACAGTGCCAGGACTCATCCAACCACCTTCCCCCAGCCAGACTATGGAAGGCAAACACTTAGCCTGTATGTAGATCATAGGTTTTGTTCATATTTATTTGTATGAATCCCGACCTTCAAGCACATGGCATGCAGAATTCCCACTGATGTTCCCAGGCTTTCTGGGATGGTGAAGTCCTGCAGAATCATATCTTAAAGGCTTCTGTCTGGAATGACCTTTGCGCCAAGTCTGGCGGCAGTTCTGAGGCTCCACATGAACACACCACACACTTGCATGTGCAAGTTAAAGAGATGCCTGCTACATGCAGTAACATGGTGACAGAGGTGGAGTTCTCACTCTTTATGAGGGAAGGAAAACCAGTAACACCAGAGGGTCATGCCGCCATCCAGAGGGACATCAATAGTCTGGAGAAACGGACTGACAGGAACCTCATGAAGTTCAACAAGGAGAAGGCAAAAGTCCTGCACAATTCCATGCACCAGTACAGGCTGGGGGCCACCCAGGTGGAAAGCAACTTTTCAGAAAAAGACCTGGGGGGTCCTGGTGGACACCAGCTTGAACATGAGCCAGCAGTGTGCCCTAGCAGCAAAGAAGGTTAAAGGCGTCCTGGGCTGCATTAGGAGGATTGTTGCCAGTTGTGGAGGGAGGTGATCTTGCCTCCCTACTCAGCACTGGTGAGGCCACACCTGGAGTGCTGGGTCCAGGTCTGGGCTCCCCAGCACGAGAGTCACGGACATACTGGAGAGAGTCCAGCGAAGGGCAACTAAGGTAATGAAAGGACTAGGGCATGTCTCCGGTAAGGAAAGGTTGAGAGAGCTGGGACTGTTCAGTCTAGAGAAGAGAAAGCTCTGGGGATCTCATCAATGTATATATATACCCGAAGGGAAGGTGCAAAGAGGACAGAACCACATGCTTTTCAGCAATGCCAGTGACAGGACCAGAGGCAATGGGCACAAGCTGAAACACAGGAGGTTCCTTCTGAACATCAGGAAATACTTTTTCATTGTGATGGTGATCAAGCGCTGGCACAGTTTGCCCAGGGAGGTTGTGTGGTCTCCATCCTTGGAAATATTAAAAAGTCATCTGGACGTGACAGGGCAACTGGCTTTAGATGGCCTTGCTTGAGCAGGGGGCTTGGACCGGATGACCTCCAGAGATCCCTTCCCACCTCAGCCATTCTGTGATTCTCTGAACTTTCTCTGATCAGAGCCATTAGGCCTAGGATATGTAATATCCTGGTTCTTCGGAAGTTTCGTTTTACCCTGAAACCATGGAGCACCTGGTAGTAACAATATCATTTTGAACATGGCTCTGAGCCTGGCAGCACTGTGTGAACAGGTTATGTAAGAATTTGTTCTTAAGGGTCTACGGTCTCTAAGGCAGGAAATTAATGTATGATGCTCTTGCAGTATTCACCTTTAAAAAATAATTCGGCTTTAACTTGCCTGTTTTATATAATGTAAAATGTTTTATTTGCCATATCTGTTTCATCAAAACCTCAAAAACTGGGAGTTTCAAAGTAATTATTGCTGACTCTGGCATTCATTGATTACATGTGGTCTTCTCTCTGTGCAGGTGAGATAGGGTCACTGCACATCTCTAGATAATCTTTTTTTTTTATGAAGATTGGGATTCTAATCCGCTCTGTTCCCACAACCAGTTGAAGATGTGTTTTCACTCCAGCTGATCAGTGTGGTGTGGCTCCAAGGACAACTTTGGTGCGTGACTTCAGTAGAAACTTGGATTGACGCTCTGATAAGAATAGGAGATCTAGGTAAGATAGCAGATCTACAGAAAAACGTTCATATTCTTCAAACACCAGAACAACATACAGCCTTTATGATTTTGAGTTGTTACTTGATGAAACATTTTCAGCATCTCTCCTAAACAATTTTTATTTTTAAATTAGAGGTGCAAACTTGGAAGCAATTTCTCCAGTAATTGTTTCTATTGGCTGTTGTTTATGACATCCTCCCTGCAAATACCATCTTCTGTGGGCATTACTTACAGGTGAGTTGTATATAACAAACATATCTATAGAGTGGCAACCAGCTGTCCAAATGGTTTGCTGAGAGCACTGCTACCACTGGATCCAGGCTGTGAAGATAACATTTAGCAGCTCTCACTCACGTATTTCAGACTTTGGAGACCAGACTTCTGGACCAGATGCCCAACCCTCGAGGTCTAATAGAAGGCAAAATATAGTAATAGCTAGAAAATTGTCTGGTACGTATTCCTGAATGGCGTCTGTACTAGTTGAAACACCAGCATTTGCATATCTTTCAAGAACAGTCAGTGATTGCAAACAAATGGCCCCACTAAGAGCAGCTGCTGATTTTGTCAACATGTCTTTTCATGTCTTCTTTTTCTTAGTCAGTGTAGGACAGATGGTTCAAGTATTTAGCTGCAGGTACAACAGCAGCTGGGGTAGGAAGGGTATATTTCATGTAGTGCAATCAACTTTCCAGCCTATTTGAAGAGGCTTATCATTGTTTCTGTCAACAGGAAGAAGGGATGAAAGCACACCAGCACTTTCTGAAATAGAGCAGAAAATTGGGGTTGTTCTCTTCCTCCTGTTCTGCCCTGCTCCGCAGTACACACTCAAACATGCGGAAGTGCTCATGGTTTCTGGAAGCCAGTGAAGTATAGATTTAGAGCAAAGGACATAATGGCACAATACTGTAAAACGTTGATAGGAAAGAGTTGTCAAAATAATTAAGACTTAGTTATAGATTGGGATAGTGAAAGTAACCCACCTTCTAAGCACAGAAATTGGAAAGTTTTACAAGGAAATAAACTTTTTTCCAGTCTAGCTATAAACTTTAGTTATAAACAACAATGGTATTGAATAATTTGCCCATTCATATGTAATACATGCATAATGACATACATGTCTGGACATACTTACGTATGGTACGGGTTGTGGACATACTTACGAGCAGGCAAAGAATGACGATTGTGAGGCAGATACATACATTTAGTTCTGTGTTCAGACAGAATATATGTGCGACCCACACACTGTAAGGTGACATGACTCCTTGAGGCATGTTCAGGATCTTTTTTCTGACTGGCTGTGTTTGCTCATGAATGTAAGTCTGCTCTGCTGTAGATGTGGATGTCAAGTCCTAGGTGAAACATGTTTCTGTGCCCCTGCTGGGGTCATGTTGGCATTTGACTGAGACTAGCTATAGAATAACTCTAGAGATGGTTCTGTGGGATGAGGCCTTTTTGCTTGGAGTGGGAAGGGCAGCTTTTGCAGGAACACAGCATTCAATCTGGAAAAGAAATTCGGACAAAACACGAGGACAAAAGCTAGAACCAGAAGAAGACTGCTCAGATACTTCCATTTTCTTTCATTCTGAAAAATGCACATTGGAAGTCACTCAGTCATGTCAGATTATTTACGTTTATGAGACCATCCAACAATGGCTTCATAAAAAAACAGTAAATTTTTTTCATTTGCATGTTTTCAGAGCAGCATTTCAGATTTCTTCTTTTGAGACAGAATTACATTTAGATCTCCTAAAATCAACTTTTACCCTGTCTTACAATAGATCAAACAAAGCTTAAACAAAAATGTATACATATATGGGTGTGTGTTCTTGTTTTCCTCATGTTCTCCTCAGCAGCTTTTGAATCCCATCCTGATTTTGGCCGGGTAGTGATCTGAGAGATTATGAAGACAGGCGTTGCCTAGGGAAGCCTGAACACGAGAAAGCTACACTGTGTACTTGTACGGGGAACCCATAAGTGGAAACAACTTTTGGGTGATCGAAGGTGAGAAGATGCTTCAGTCAGCACTCACGTTTTTGACACTAAAAGTTGTTCACATGTAAGATCCAAATTCAAAGAAAATCGGTCTGTTAAGAAAAAGATACCAGCACTTTCCTAATATCAAAACAATCACTTAGGTTTTGGCTTAGGCAAGGGAACCAGTGAACCAGCTGGCAGGAGAGACCAGAATAAGGCAGAAGGTACTGAAGTACAACTGCCCAGCTGGGCACTGATGCTTTCCATTTGTGCCTGTGATTCCTTCCATTTTGCAAAGTTATCAAGGGAAGGGTCTCGTCTTCCCTAGCTCATCTCTCCCCGTAAAAGTCAGGTGAGCATCTAGGTCCTACAGTCAGAAGCAGGTAAGCATCTCCATAGGATGTGTCTTCCTGTCTTAAACGGATTGCCTGAAGAGAGATGAACTGCCTCCCTCAAGTGCCTATTTCCTTCCACTGATGGACAAAGAAGTTCACAAAAGCACCTCAGGCTGCAGCCCTAACTTAGAGATGCGTTGAATTAGGTGAGTTGGGTCCTCTCCAGATTGTATGACAAGGCCAAGGAGTGTCTGCAGTGCGCAGACCATTTTTGCAGGGATTGCAAAGCTTGCAGAAAGTACTGGCAAAAGTTTGATCAATTCCTGTGCCAGGAGAACTAGGTCCTTGATTATGATCCAGCAGTTAACTGCATTTTAAGTTCCCTCCTCATTAATCTTTTCAGAAGTAGGAAGTGTTCCTATAATGCTACTTTTTAATGTTGATTTAAATGATTCATAGCACTTACAAAGGATCTGTTTTGTCATCACAGTTATTGACCAGTTACGTCTACCACACTACCACTGCCCTTCCAAAGACCACAGAGGTTTTTATTTTTAGTGAAAACAAGCTTTAAAAACATCCTTCGCTAACATTTCATTTTCCTTCGTGCAATCCTGCTGAAAATACCCAGACTTTCCAAACGCGTTCATTTCTGATCTCCGCCTCCTCCCATCGCTGGGTCAGGCTGAGACTCCAGGTCAGTGCATGCGCTGTGCAGGGCGACCAGAGCTGTCTTCGCGCTGTGTGACGTGGCGAGAGGCATGGCGGCAATGAGAAGTCAGGTGCTGGTTGAGAGAGACATGTTTTGCTGTAAAATTTGTCCACGTGGCTCTTGCACATCTGATGCACAATGAAATGCAGGCTACAGTGAGTAAAATGTACGGCATCCCCAGGCTAGTTTATTCTTTTTGTTTATTTTTTGTCTCCACAAAGGCTCACACAGCATCGCTGTAAGAGTGACTTACAAGTAGCTTTATATGTCTGCTCCTGCTCTCTGCTTCCCAGGTAATGATCCAGTCTGGAGGCTATAATCAAGAGCACACACTACCTCCTCACCTCCTTAGAGACGGCAAGAGAGGCTCCCTGTTGCTTTTTCCATCTGACAAATGAACAAATCTCCTTTCTGCCTGTCAGCTGTGAGGCAAACCAGGACCTGCTCCGAAGTGACCAGCCTGCCATCCGGCAGAGATGCACACAGTGAACCCCACAAAAATACAGCGTCCTTTGCATGGCTGCAAACATGCTGCAAGACCCCGCGGGTGCCCATGTCAGTGTAACTCCACCAGCTGCAGCAGAGATTTAGCATAAGGTCTGCGGTGCCCTTGCAGGGATTGCAGAGGGTTTTTCTTGCCTGTGTGGGTTCTTCACATCACTGCTAGTATGGGGTCTCTTCAGCCCTTGCTAGCATGACTCGGTAGTCCTGTGAGGCAGATGGTGTCCAGATGGGTGAGCTATCTGCCTCATCTCAGCCAGCCAGAACAGCTGGGGAACTTGTGTGAGGGCAGTAACCGGTACCGAGGGAGGTCATTAAGGGATTGCTTTCTAGAGGATGAGCTTTGACATCCAGTACTTGCACACAGAAACTGTAGTGTCTGACCTTTAAAATACAATTTAATTAAGATGAACACTGAGTGTATTTGTATCCACAGGTTTAGTTACCAAGACACATGACCCCACAACCATGACTGTACCACTGCTCACCAGGCAGCGTGCGCAGGGCTGCCTCTTCTCTGAACGCAGCACGGAGCCTGGCAGAGGTGTGGGACTGGCTTGTTCCATGCGTGCATGGGATGCATGTTTCGCTTTCCCTTCCACCTGCACACCAGAGTACTGCCAGAGCTAAGACTGGTGTGGTTTCTGTTCAGCTTATGTCTTGCGGCATGGGAGGTGGATGGAAGAGCCAACTGCAATGGCACCGCACAGCTTGTCTGAACACTTTCTTTTGTGGTTAAAAGCACTCAGTTCTCCCAGGGCTGGAGTTCAATAAAAGTAATGAACAAAAACTGGTTCCAAAGTAGGGCACTTGGGAGCAGAATCTACCCCACTTTATTCCTCTGCCTTTTGCCTTTGAGGCAGGTAGTCAATGCAGCTGTAAGGATGATTGCAATGCTGTGGGGATACATTTGAATCGCAGTAGGTAGCGTTGCTACTATTTGGTTTATAATAAAGATACTGTGTCAGATTGTAGCACTGTTGAAGAAAATGACTTCCACTTCTGTTGGTACAAGCTCCTGAATCTGATTCGCTCTTTCTAGCCACAATTCCCAAAGCATCAGTGCTTGCCGTAACTGCCCGTGAACAGTAGTGCAAATCACAGGACAGATGAATGTTCCCAGATAAAATAAGTCTTTTTAGCACTGTCACTATCACTTTTGCTTTAGTGGACACTGCAGACCATTCTAAACCACCTTTGTCTGGAACATGGGGTTTTCCTACACATCATCTCAAGGTGGAGTTCTTAGCTGTTCTTGTGATATTTATGCCAATGATTTTTATTTCAGTGACTCAACTTGGGAAAGCAATCAGAGGCACTCTACTGCTCTTGTGTACTTTCAGCTCTTGTATAGATAAGCTCTTTGACTACATTCATCTACAGGTGAAAGCTTTCATAGTCTTACAAAACATTGATATGAGAGGTACAAAGACTAAACCCATAAAAAAATCACCAACTGTTGTAATTAAAGGATTTACAACGTTGGTTTGTTTTTTTTATTGTGAATACTGACTTCAGTTCCCACATCATATTTGCTATTCATCTTGGATCAGCTAGGCTAGGACTAGAATTAATCAAGCAGGCATTGCTATTCTCATCAAGAGTCTGAGAAACAGTGAACTGATTGGCATTTCACATCACAGCAGGCTTTAAGAATCATTAAAAAATAATTAACAGTGATTTGGCTTGTTTGACTATTGTTTTGAAGAAATAATATGAAATGGTGCTATTGTTGATGTTAATTGTAAAGTAGATTGTTATCCAGCTGCTCTTTCATGGTAATACCTCCGAGGCTGTGTTGGGAACAGCTTGATTCAGTTTGGATGAACTGACTGCTGAAATCGCAGCTGTGTCTGGAACTGCCTGTTAAAACCTGCCCCCACTGTGCTCAGCTCCCTGCAGCCAGTCTCTTTCCAGAAGCTTTATCCTTCTGCTTCACACCCCGAAGTCCCCGACCCCATATGCATGCAAGCCTGGGAGGAGGCAGTTGTTCTCAGGTGCCTGGCCTGACCCTGCCCTGGTTCTGTCCTGAGGAGGCTGGGGACTTCCACCAGGCCCCTCACCCTGAATAATCTGTTCTGGCTATTTATTGCAGCTGAGAATGAGGCAGCCCTTATCGAACTGGCAGCAGCAAGAGCATCCAGCATAGTCCCTCGCTGCACTAAAGTGCTGGCGTATTGGAGGCAGACTCCCGCAGTCCTGAAATAGCTCTTGCTAATGTCCTCCCTCAGTTCCTCAGGAGCAGCCAGGGTTATGGATACCCAAATCAGTAGATGTCCGATACACGTGTTTTTTAATAACTGAATCATAAAACATTCAGTAACCACCGGGACTGCAGTGCCTGGTCTCTAGCCGTGACCTAGCAGAATTGTCTGAGCAGCTGCCTCCCAGGGTCTGAGGGCTTGATGTAGAGTCCACTGAGGTGAGCAGGAGCTTTCTGTTGGCCCAGATCCTTCATCGTCTTATTCCTACAGGTGATCCTTAAGGAGTCTGTGCTAGGAGCATTAACAGTATTACTGCTGTACAATGTTGGCCTCCCCAAACCTGAACAAATACCTCTTGAATCTCTTTCCTCCTCATGTATTACCTGGGAGGGAATTTGGACATCGTTTTTCCTCTGAGGACTAGAATAGATAAGCATAGGTAGCAAGTCCTGCTATGGATCTAGATGACATTTGATGCCAGATCTGGTTTGAGCATCGCTAGGCAGCATCACATCATGCAGGGCAGACCCATGAATTCTGGGGCTGTAGCTGATCTATTAACACGCCACCTTTCAGCCTGCTTTATCCATTACAGTTAGACAACCCCGTGTTATGCGGCTGATGAAACATGACAGAGCACCACAAAGGGCTGCTACACAACCTGGAATAAACGCTGGGACTGACTCTGCTCAGAGGTCTGAGGAACAACTTCCACTGCTGTAAGTTGTAGATGCCTAAGTTACCAAGGAGTTAAAAATGCAGAACAGTTACTTTCTCATAGTGGAGGCTTGTGTTAACTGACCACAGAGAAAAGGGGACAAAATCAGGCAAAATTGCAGAAAAAGTCCCTATGACCCCCACAAATGCATCTGTGAGCCCCTGGGCTCAGGGTTTGTTAGAGAGAGGCACTCTGACTGAGGGTCTGCAGGTGCCAAATGGGAGCCTGCATGGGAAAAGCTAAATGAGCAACTGGCAGAGCAGGGGTGGGAAACAGCGAGCAGGGGAGGCAGACGCAGGCCTTGCAGGGCATGAGGTCCCATGGCCACACCACATAAATCCCACTTCTTAGAGTTCAGTCACATAAAGAGGGCGCAGTTAGTCAATCAAACCTGACCAGGCAGACCTGCCTAGAGCTGCAGGTACGTCAACTCTACCTGGGTAGCTTCTGGCCTGTGGACTTCGAATCTACTTTCAGGACGTGCAGTTGAAGAGAAAATTCCCAGTTTGAAACTTGCCAGCTGTATCTGTTTCTGTTATTTTCAGCTATGAATTCTTTTCTGCTTGGTTGCTCTGTGTCTTTAGAGCAGGTTCAGGGTAATGCAGTCACTGGCTTATTTGTGTCCGTCTTTATTACCACAGCTCAAGTGAATGCCTTCTGGAAGGCATCATCCTGGAGGATACCACTCACTGAATCAGTCTTGCAAGCTTTTGTAACGTACCTGCAGCCAAGCACAAAGAGGATTCACAGCTACCAAACATTTTCTGGCTGCTGAAGGAAGAGTTTATCTCAGATGTTTTTATCTCTTGGAAACGAGAGCAGCTTATAGCATCAGCCCTGTTGCTTTTGTAGCAGCATCTCTGTGGCACTGGCGAAATGCACCGCCCATTAAACAACGTATGACTAACGCCCTTAGCGGCTACATTAGAGGGGGGTCTCTTTTTAGCTGTTTTTCCTTGGTTCTCAGAGGTGAGGCTGTGGCATTAAACAGTGCAGCAGAAGCCAAGAGCATGGGGTCAACTTTCAAAACAGTGTGTGGCAGAACTGGAAAGCAGAGCATGTTAGAGGGTTACGGAGAGGAGAAAACTGGCTGTTGGACCCATACAGGTCTTCCTCTGCATTTCTGAATGTTATCACTGTGTATTGATACAGTTTCTGTGTTGCTCAATATTTGGGCTGCTGATAGTCGAACGGCCAGATTTATAGCTTAATTGATTGACACAGCTCCTACAAACTCAGCCAAGTTTGTACCACCTGACAGTCAAATGCTAAGGACTATTATTGAAGTGTAATTTTGATCATTACCCACAATCAATACAAATGAAATTTTTAATCATCAGACTTAATGGAGAGTTTGTCACTGCTGTAAGCACAGAGTAAATTCTGCTGTGTCTCTCAATCACTTTGTCTTCCCTGGTCCCCCCGCCCTGGACATGAGTACCCAAGGGACAGCACAGCCAGCCTCAGCCCAATTTCTGCTATTCCTGCCCAGTCCCTGGACTCCAGTTTTGCAGGGAGAAGCAGCCTCAGGCTACCCTGCACTGTGACTGTAGCTCTGATAGGTGCTCAGAAGCAAAGCCTTACCTCACTCTCTTGACTTCCTGCCTGAAATGTTAATCAAGATGTCTCCTTTGGGAGGCTGAATTGGTAGGCATGTTTTGCTGGGTATTTTCCAAAGCAGCAATGCCATTCTTTGAATCAAATGAACGAATCTTTGAAGCCAATAGTCCAAGGTCATCCCTCAGGTAACTTACATCCAGTCTTAGTTCCATACTGACCATTGCTATTTAAACGATTTCCTGCATCAGGATGTTTCTTTGCCAATGACACTGAGCTTTTTGATTCCTTTAATTTTTGTTCTGAATGAAATGGAAAATCTCCTATAGATATGTTTATACATGTCCTTTATGTAAATTTATAAGGGCTTGCACATGGGGCTTGTAAGAAAAAGTGTTGGTCAGCCTTAGGTGGAAGGGTTTGTTACTAATACTGTCAATACGAGCGTGTAACGTACAGACTGACAGGACAGGATTCAGCCCCAGCAGTGACTGTGGAGATGCTCTGCTGTGGCAGTCTGTCCAGAACTTCACATATACCATTCTACCTAATAGTAACAGGAAGAGCTACAACTACACCTTCTATCCAGCCTAATTCCTCATACTAATTATTTTAACTTCTGTGGAACCAAAAATCCAACTGTGTGATATAATTACCTAGTAAGCGGAACTTAATATTCTTTTTGAGGTAACGACTCACATATATACTTCCAAACTGGCTCCAGATCTACAATTTTCTTTTTTCTTCAAGGAGTCTTACAATGAACATAGTTTCCACTATCCTGATCATCATTTCTCTGAGATTCAAAGTGGAGTGCTACTGTGATGGGAAAGCCTTTTGCTCAGGCAAACCTAACATGTTTTCTGGTGTTCTACAGCAAAATAAAGACCGCTGGTTAGTGAACTTATTCAAGGAGCACAATGAAGTATCAAGAATCCTTTTCCAGCATTTCTGCTAAAGGCTAAGCATTACTCAGACTGTGTGATCCAGGAGAAAAACATTGCTCCATTTCCACTCCTATTAAGACACACAAAAAACTCCCTGAGCAGAAGGGCAGAGCAGGAAGAAGACACAAATGAAGCTAGACTGCGGTGCTATCCCCAAGGATCTTGAGCATTTTGAGATTTATTTTCATGTTTTTTTGTACTCATCGTGTTCCTGAGTTAGGAGGAATACAAAACAAAGTACCAAAACCAAGGAACTTGCTGACCAGGGATCTATCCCCTACCATGACTGCGGCTTGCCAAGGGCCAGGGAAGAAACCAACATATTAGCTAGAAATTTGTAATCTGTTTGATTGCTTGACTTCTTTGTAACTCAGCATCCAGTTTTGCAGCCCAGCCCTTAACCCATTGCTTTAATAGAACATGTTTGATTTCGTCTGTTCTTAGCAGAATTTCTAGAAATAAAGCTGTTCTCAGAGTAGTGTAACAAACATGACAGGAGCCGCAAATCTGCAGCCAAGCTGGCCTGCCCTAAACTCCCTACCCTCTAGTCTGGGGCAGAGAGGCACAGAGCAGAAACACTGATTCTCAGGCTGCTGGGGTGGCTCAGGGACCGGCGAGGCCAGGAACCCACTGCCGAGAGGGAAGTTTCCTTGGCAGGCATCAGGCACCGGCTCTTCAGCAAGTGGTTGGAAGGCAGACAGCGCTGAAAGCATCCATTGCTGTGACAATCTGCTTTAAAGCCAGCATTGAAGGGTCCTGGGTGAAGACAGCAGGGAGGGAAGCATCCAGAATATTTTTTTTTTAATCCTGATAACTGTACAGCCACAGGCTAAACAGAGAGAATGATTTTCAGTTCTTGTCCCTCCTGTTTCCGTTTTGCTGTCAGTTGTATGCCCTGCACGAAGCACCCAGCCGCCAAGGCACTTTGCAGGGACAGTCTTCGTCAGTGCTGTTGAATGAAGCTGCATTTCAGGTGGACATTTTTGCTTTGTTTGTTTTGATCTGCTCTAGCAGTATGTTCTCTCGAAAGAAAAATGAATTGTAAGAATTAATCAGCCTTGATTTGGGATGTGCAGTGAATGGTGTTGGTGGGCAGAGCAGAAAGGTGTCTATTATTTCTCACTTTTTCTTCCAGCTGCTCAGATTTTTTTGAGGGTAGGGAGACCATCTGACTCACTCTCACCATTAGCAGCACTACTAAGAAAGCAAGTCAAAAGTGGAATTACAACTCTTTTCTGATGCCAAGTGTGCCAGAAGCATCCTCTATCATTTCGAAGAGCCTGGGCACGTGCCCAATGAGTATCTAATGCCCAGAGTACAGGTTTTCTTTTGTTCAGTTACCTCATCTGTAGTTTCAGCACTGTTCCTAGTGGGCTTCTTAATTTTTTGTATTTAAAGGGTATTTTTGCCTAAATGAACATTTGTTACTTCACAGGTCTAGTCATAGCTAAGGGGACAAAGCATCAACAAGAAGGGGAAACAGAGACAGTAATTTCCTTTAAATACTGAAGAGTCATTGCATGGAGTCAGGGTGTAGTAATATGTTAGGCGAGACCCCTGAGATCCCTTTCAGCCTGTTTTCCATGCTTTTAAACACAGATCAGTTTCTTCTAGGCTGTTTTCAAAAACACAAGGTGTCTTGTTCTGGGCTGCGTGCGGGAAGGGAGACACAGCTGTCAGGTGCTAGGGGGTTGTCTTTTAATTTAATCTTTCTTGCTCTAATTCACTGAAGTATGTTGTTTATGTTTGCATGGATGGGGGAATAACCTCAATTGTGTTCTGACAGTCACTGTGCTGCTTTTCTGGAGGGGCTAATTGCCTCTTAGTAGAGAGACACCAGGGTCAGCAAATAACTACATTTAAAGCATATAGATTGTAAATAATCAACATATATGCAGACAAAGCAGGCACAACAGAGGCAGTCAGCCAGCCTTAACTCTGCCCTGTGATAATACTATACTGCAACCACAAAATCCTGACGATTGCATGGCTGGATTTCTTATAATCTGTTGCTTGATTCTCAGTTTCCCAGATTATATGGCTGAGCTTTGGGCAATTACAGTAGCCCATTAATGTATTTTACCCTTGAATTATTGACAAATGCTTTCAACCTTAAATCCACTTAAATGTAGAATAGATTTCCCAAGTGATCATTATACTGTCTTGTGTGTCTCTTCTATTCCTCTTCAGAGACTAGGTAATATTTGTATATTTACATTTATATACGAAGGAAGTGTCTGAAAAACCTCATGGCTATGGACACATGATGAACTATTGAATATTTTGTCTCCTCCCCCGTTTTCTTCTTTTTGCTTGTTCATTGTAACACATCTAAACTTGTCTTGCTTTTTTCTTCCTTTTTTAGTTGAATTTTCTCTTAAGAATGAATTTTGCACACATTTAATATGACACACCAGACATACAATAGTAACAGGTACAAAAATAAACCTGACACTTTTTATTTAGAAAGAGATTTGATACCAATACAATCATCTCATTTTTGTGGCTAACGAGGGCAAGATGATTCCTCCCACAGTCTCAGACTGGATGATTTAGTTGCTTTTGATAAGAGATGTGGTCACACTCAGTTTTTCCTAAACCCATATTAATTTTAATATAGTTTTGATATCATTTAGAGTGACCAGAAATTATTCTAAGTACCTATGTTAGGAGTCTATCTGGGTCATCTCTTGCAGAAGTCTCCTGCTTTGGACTATCAAGAATTTAAGAAGATTTTACTGCTAGATACTTCTAGGTGAAAAAGGAGAATAACCCCAGTATTTTTGATGTAATGACCTGTAGTGCCCTGCCACTGTAAGAAATCACCAAATAAGCACAGTATGCTTCTTCCAGGCACAGCTACTGCCTGAATCCAAGGACCCCAGGAAACGACATTTCTCTCCTCTCCTCCACAAGCTTGGAAGATGAACCTTGGCTGGCCAAGCAGAGCCTTCAAGGTCTACAATCAGATGTGTTCCTGGGGCTGACATCATGGTGCCAAAAATGTAGTTGAGAGCTATAAGTGCTCTGGACTTGCCTTCATTCAGGAAAGGGAAGCAGAGCCAGATGTGGGAGTGAGTTGAACCCCTGGCAGCCCAGCTCAGGTCCATGGATGCTCTGCCTGCACAGTTGTGGTTCCCCGCTTACTGAGGTCTCCATGTGCGAAGAGGTCTCATCCACATGTCTGGCATCCACACATCTCATCCACCCATGTCTGTCATAGGCAGCCCAGGGAATACCCTACGCACGTCTTGCTGTTTCCAGGATTATCTGTGAAAGTAATTCCCAATGCACTGTTTTTAAACGTTGTCCTGTGTATAAAGACTTTGATACTTCAGCAGAAGACTTTTATAGAAGTGCAGAAAATGGTTTTGATGGGATTAAACCATGTTCTGTATTTTCAAGTGTAGAAGAATCTGGATTTAGACCTGGGAAAATCAAATGGGTAAAACTCTTCATGCTCAGAAGCATATGAGTGTGCTTATGAAGTGGTTAATCTCTGTGTCAGTGGAGTTGTTTGCTCAGAATCCTTTGACAAAGGCCTGAGGGCCAACATGTCTCATGTTTCTGCTCCTCCATAAATTGTTTTCCTTGCTGTAAATGTGAGATTACATAAACCTCTGTCATTGATGACTGACTGCACCTACTTTGGGAATTTTTTTAAGGATATATCAGGTTTTCCAAAGCTCCTTATAATGAGTGATACTTGGAAAGGAAAAGAGTATTTTCTTATATCGGCTACTGCATATGATTGCTCTGAGATGTTACCTCTTAATTCACTCTACTACCTCTTTCCCTCATGAAAGACCCCCAAATCATCTGAATTTCTGTGCTGGCGACCAATCCATTTGGACTGCTACTTCATCTGTTTCTTTCTTGTCTCTTCCCAAGCAGTGTCAGTATCTGGATTTAGGCCTACATTCCTCAAACAGATGAAACTCTGCACACTCAGCAACAAGCAAAAATGCATTTATAATTGGGTTAATCTTTTTGCCAGATGAGTTTATTTTCAGGGAATCTCAGCCCTTTCTCCCCTCATGGATTTCAATATACACAGGCCCATGTAAAGCTAGTGACATAAATCAGGTCAGCTCTGAGATTAGAGGTGTGCGAGTGAGGCAGAGAGAACATAATCAGTGCCTGCACGCTGCTATGGTGCTAATGACACGGTTTCAAGGAGTAACTTTAATCCCAAATGTCCTATGTGTTCTGCAAAAACATGTCAAGCCAACCTGCCAGGATTTAAGATAAATCCACTGAAATGAAGTGAACCATGGCCTCTGCAGGTTTTTTTAAGTGGCAGATGTGAGTTCAGAAAAAAAAACAAAACCTCATTCAAATACAGAGATTTAAAAATAGAAGTTAAAACAATTTCCACTCTCTGGCTAGATAGCAGATCTTCTGGCTATACAAAAAAAACTCAAACTCTATGGCCAGAATATATTTTAGAAAACATAAATTTCGTTACAGCAGTGAAGAATGAAAGCTAGGGGAAACCCATATTTCTGCAGTATGATCAGCATCACATAGATTCTGGTCTTGATTGCCTGCAACTATTGTAATTTTGCACATGGAAAACTGCGAGCTGGCTAGCTGGGCAGTTCCATGGTGTAATTCTTACAAACATGAATAATTAATAATTGGGGAGAGTATTCATAGTAAAAAGGTCTTTTTTTAATTCTTTGCCAAGGTGTTTTGTTATGTAAGTGCATGAATCCCAGATTTGTAGTTCTAATTAAATTAGAGGTTTCTTCCGAGGTGAGCGTGTTAGATAACAGGGACAGCAAGCAGAGTAGCCAAGCACACAAATCTTTGAACTCATTTTTAACCTCTTCATCATACCTGGTCCATCTTTCCTCAAATACATCAGCTACTAATAGTAACAGTATCTCCTGCTGCTTTTGGGACTTGTTAATATTTTTGTAGGATGAGTTTGGATCAGACTATCAGCTAGCCTACATGAGAAGCCTGAATTTTTGACACTGATGGAGGGTTTGGGTTGAAAATGCTGGAGCCACAGCTACAGGACTAGGATTTAATAAAAAACAGTACAAGTAACAAGCTCCCATTAGGTAATTGAACCTTACTGGATACTACAAATATTTGGGTCCTGCTAGCTTCATCTTTCACCAGGTGCTTTTGTACTTTTGCATTCAAATTGACAGTGTATTTCTGGGTTTTATTAACAGTGTTTTACTGATTTAACATAGCAATGCAGTGCAAAATTTTATTGATGGCTGTTCTCATGCTCGTGGAGTTCACGGCTTTGGATAATAATAAGATCTGAGAAACAACCTGATGTTTCACTCAAACAGGTGAATTAAAGAAATGATTTCTTAATGGAGGAATAAAAACCCCAGACAACCAGGATGCCTCGGCAAGGCAGACTGCATCACAAGAAAACGTTTAAAGAATTCACTCCTTTCGTTTAGCGGCAGATTTCAGGACGGGTTCCAGAGTGCACACAGCTGCCTGGGTCCTGCCCATCTCAAGCTCTGTCCCTCTACCAAAATGGGCACCAAAATGGCTGGGGAGGGCCAGGGGGGATGGCTCTGCTGCTGCCAGGTGAGAGCTGGGCTTTGGGGTCGGGACCCTGCTGCTGGTGGGGCAGTGGTGGCCACAGTCCCAGCAGGGAGGAAGGCAGCAGGGAGCAGGGTCAAGGTGCATCTCTGGGGTCAGGAGGGATCAGGAGCTGCGGGGAGGAGGTGACGGGTGGGTCAGGTCCCTGTACCACAGTGGCAGTGAGCTGGAAGGCAAAAGCCTTATTGGAAAAGGAGACTGGAAAGGAGAAGGAACTAAGAAGGGCAAGGGAGGGGAGGGCAGATATTTAGTGTTGATGCCATAACCAGGAGGTTAGCAGAGGAGAGAGGAACTGTTGAAAGGTGTAGGTAGGTTAGAGGACCATCTAAAAAGCTCTTTAGATTGATGTGTGCTTTTAGTACAGCCATACATAGGCGCGACAGTCCAGACATTTAAAAAAGGATGGCCAGCATCCTCTACCCCTTCTGTAGGAGGGAAGACGAAGTCCAAAGAGCTGGAACTGAGCTGCCTACTTCAATTTGTAAAATGGTCAGAGGTGCAACACCACATGCAAATGCAGATGCACTGGAAAGCGCTGACTTACAGCTCTTCTTTCTTCACACTTGATGAGGATGAAGCACTCTTCCTGGGGCCAGTCTGCATTGGTTCTGCAGGGCGAAAGGAGGAGACAGGGTGGTGGAGTCTCTTGCAGAAATACACAGACCATTTACATCACAGAACTGTGAGTCTCCTTCCACACCTGAGCAGGAGGGTTTGGGCAAAAACAGGCTGGGGAGCACACCAACAAGGCGAGCAGATCAGCATCCTCTTGTCACTTTGGCAGAAATATCAGCAAAACTTCTGGACAAAAAATTTATTAATTGAAAATGCTTTTGGCACACACTGTTCAGCTGAATGTAGAAAATGATGGTGGCTGGAGAAAAGGGGCCAAATTAAACTAAGCTTGGCTTTAGTTTCAAAAGCCACCGAAATAACCATGTCTTTGATTTGGGAAGGTTGAGATTTTTGTTAAGCTGTTTTACTAAGGAATGGATTGGGGTTTTTTTTCACCTGAAATAAAATATCTCTCCTGGAAGTCTGCCACTTTTGTCCCTCCCCAAATTCTCAGCTAATCACACAGACCCTGAAAGAGTAAATCAGGCCTAAGACCTCAGACAGGTCTGCAGAACCTGTTCAAGAAAATGATCCTTCCAGCTCTGGTAAGGACCCATACTTAGGTTAGATAACAAGAACAGTTTATTTTTGTTAAAGAGGTTAATATACTAATATTTTCTTCTTTGCAATATATTTTATGCCAGAAATTGGTTCTTCCATGGGATCATGACCATTTATTTGTGTAATCTTTCAGTTCAGCCCTGGGAGTGAAGATATCTGAGTTTTATCGAAGTTCACAGTAGTGAAATTCTGGGTGAACTGAGAATAAATGAACATTTTTATTGCAAAGTCCTCATTGACTATAGAAGCATCCAGTAGTCAGATGCTTCTTTATGCCCTTAAATTTGTTTGTAAAAGCCTTAGCTTCCAAAAAACCACAAAAAACTCCTATCTCTTTCGCCAATCACTTATGGTCAGCAAGTTTCTCAAAATTACATTCAGTTTCAAATACTCCTTACTCAAAGACGTGTTCCTGAATTGCCTGTGCACTGCAGAGCTAAGGCCATACACCTGAAGACAAAACCTGCGTGTTGCTTAGGCAAAGGCAATTTCGCCAGCTGATATAAGTCAGCAAGCTGGCAGCTACTGTGAGCGCTTGAGCATGATGACGATGTTATTCTTATTTATCTTACGATTGTGCTTGGAAATCCACTTAGCTAATTATTTTTTTTTCATGTTTCCACTGTGCATGGCAGGCAGGAGTTGCAAAACTTTGTGGACGAACATGAGATTTAATGTAGGACATCATGTGTATACAGATGGAGCCCGAGTCCTGAGTCAGCAGACCTGTTAAGCACGTCCTAGAATTCCAGAATATGCTACCATGCTTCACTGAATAAAGACAGACTTGTTGCATGCTCAATGGTAAATACTTTGCTGGATCGGGACCTTACCCATCAACATATTCCAGGCAGTGTCTAATTCTGGAAACTGCTGTTCCCTGAAATATCAGAGTTAATTGCTGCACAACACATTTTACTTCTGTCTCTGTGATTCCCAATAGCTTTGTGTTCTTATCTGCACACCCATGGTGTGGCTCAGCACCAGATCACAGACACTTTAATTTAGGCACCTAGATGTAGGTAACAACATGGGAACTAGGTGTCTAAACTTTATTACACTCAGTGGAAACCTAACTGATGCAGCTGACAGACTGCTCACTGCTCTGAGCTTTTCACGTCACCCTTAAGCAGCAGTCCACATGAGGAGCTTCAGACTCTATTGTTCACCCAGTGGAGGAATCTAATGCCCTTTGGGTGTCCTGCCTGATTTCCTGCTGAAGTTTGGAAAGACACAGGTCTCCTCTGTAAGTTGTGCCACATCTGCCACCTTTGTGCAGTGCCCCCAGGTGTCCTGTGACATCTCTGACAGTACTTTACTTCTATACTTGGCAAGTGAATCAAGTAATTTGTCTTCAGTAACGAGAGCAGGAACTTCTACACTTAGATTATATGTAGACGCCTACATTTAGACACTAAAATGTCCTACAGGATGGAAAGTATCAACATTTTTAAAAAGCATTCTCATGTTATCCATACAAAATCTATTTCAAAATATTTATATTCCTTAATGCTAAAAAGCAACAGCAGAGTCTTGCCTGACTTTTAACACAGCTGATTAAAAATCTGTGCTTCCTCACCACTCACTGAATTGGCAGCCAAGCACCACCCATATGGTCTTCTTTTAGCGAAGAGTAAGGGCTCTGTGTAGCTAAGAGGTATCTGAAATTCCTCTCTGTCTATAGTGCTTTGAAGCTCTCCCTATAAACTCTTCACTAATAATCTTGACTGCACAGATTTTATTTTGCAGGCAAGACAAGATAAGCGACCTCAGAATATCTCTTTCTCCCAGGGCCAGCAATTCTGACCAAAAGAATCACAGAATCACAGAATCACAGAATAGTAGGGGTTGGAAGGGACCTCTGTGGGTCATCTAGTCCAACCCCCCTGCCGAAGCAGGGTCACCTACAGCAGGCTGCACA
>Ga0065711_1035227_pt1 | contig 22605 bp, 9 predicted proteins | sample Hoacrofraction12_FD_59098 | JGI IMG/M metagenome (GOLD analysis project Ga0065711, IMG submission 59098) | Hoatzin crop microbial communities from Cojedes, Venezuela - Epithelial fraction 12 v2 (version 2) | ecosystem: Host-associated > Birds > Digestive system > Esophagus > Crop | place... | reverse complement strand
GCTTGAATAAATTACCTATTGTTTCAACTTTGCGAAACTGTTTCAGTGAAAGTCCTTGGAAGGGCTCTGGCAGGCTAGTTGAATATCAGACTCCCCTTACCCCCCCCCTTTAACGCGACACAATGATAAGTGTTGTCCTTCAGGGGTCCATATTGGGACCAATATTGTTCAATATCTTCATCAATATGTAGACAGTGGGATCGAGTGCACCCTCAGCAAGTTTGCAGGGGGCATCAAGCTGAGTGGCATGGTTGACATGCCTGATGGATGGGATGCCATCTCAAGGGACCTGGATAAGCTCGAGAAGTGGGCCCATGTGAACCTCATGAGGTTCAACAAGGCCAAGTACAAGGTCCTGCCCCTGGGTCGGGGCAACCCCTGCTATCAATACAGAGTGGGAGATGCAGGGATTGAGAGCAGCCTTGCCAAGAAGGCCTTGGGAGTACTGGTGGATGAAAATCTGGACAATGTGTGCTTGCAGCCTAGAAAGACAACCACATCCTGGAATGCATCAAGAGAAGTGTGGCCGGTATGTCAAGTGATTTGATTCTGTCCCTCTATGCTGCTCTGATGAAACCCCACCTGGAGTTCTGTGTCCAGCTCTGGAGCCCTCAGCACAAGAAAGACATGGACATGTTGGAGCAGATCTGGAGGAGGGCCACAAATTTGATCAGAGGGATGGAACACCTCCGCTATGAGGAAAGGCTGGAAGTGTTATGATTGGTCAGCCTGGAGAAGAGAACGCTGTAGGCAGGCCTTATTGCGGCCTTTCAGTGCTAAAAAGGGACTTGTAAGAAAGGTGGGGACAGACTTTTTAGAAGGGTCTGTTGCGACAGGAAAAAGCATAATGGTTTTGAACTAAGGGAGCATAGATTTATGTTAGATACAAGGAAGAAATTGTTTGCAATGAAGGTTGTGAAACACTGGAACATGTTGCCCAGAGAGGTGGTAGATACCCCATCCCTGGCAACATTCAAGGACATGTTGGATGGGGCTCTAAGAAATCTGATCTACTTGAAGAGGTTGCTGTTCATTACAGGTGGGTTGGGCTAGAGGATCTTTAAAGGTCCCTTCCAGCACAAATTATTCTATAATTCTACAATTGCAAATGCAAAGGCACCTCTAAGAGCAACTTAAATAATACAGTTGCATGTATTAATGTTCTAAGTTTTTAAGTGAGTGGAAATTACATTAACTATTTGAAAACTACATCAAATGTTAATGACATTATGATGAATATATCAAAAATGTAGTAAGAACTAAACTGCTGTATTTTTTTTCCTTTCTCATGAAGCTTGCTTTTATTTTGCTTATGTTCAGACATCTAATACCATAAAAACAAAAATTATCCCATGATGTTTGTACCTCTAAATCAGAACAAAAAGGGACTTGGATGTGTTCAGAATTGAATGATTTGAAAAAAATGTAAATCCAATTATTGATATTTTTTTGAAATTTGACTAAAACCAGAGAGCAATTGTGTTTCTGTCTCTGCAGCTTTCTAAGTTAATCAATACTCCACACAAACCAGAAAACACAGATGTTTTCACAAAAGCTAACATTTGTTTACAGACAAAATGAGGTAGCTCAGAACACTACCAGCTCAGTTATTTTATCTCTATGAGTTTAATAATTTTTCTTATTTTATATTTGTTAGGGATACTGCAGAAAATACACAGAGTCATACTACAGTATGAAACAGAACTTTTTTATTTTTCCTGTGTGTGAAGTGTTTGGTAAGCCCCCCAAGCCACCAATTAATCTTATGTTTTAGTTTTGATTTTTCTTTATTTAGTAGTGACTTTGATGGATACCGTATATTTCCATAACCCTTTCCACAACCCTTTCCACAGACCAAGAGATTGTTCATCAGGACAGCTTTTTGGAAAATTCTAAAGCAGTCCTTCAAACATCTCAAAGAAATGCATGTAATTTCACTATTAAACGTGAGGATTAATCTGGTTGAAGAAAAAAAATCACATCCTCAAGTTTCATTTGGAATATAAAAGCTGTTTTAATTTTTGAAAATATTGCTTTTAGGTAATAATTGGTTTGTATTAAGGTGTTTTTTTATTATACTAAACTTAGAAATCACACATAAAGTCTTTATTGGTTTTTTTTCTCCCCCATTTTCTTTTTCTTTTGAATGATAAAAGCCTGGGTATGTTTTAGCCAGTGACTACCTTTTAAATTTTCTCCATGCTTTGGATTTTTTTGTTACCTTTTAAACACTTTTGGTTTATCTGTAGGAGAGCCATTTAAAAATTTGAAACAGGTTTCCTTACTTCAAAACTAGATTCTTATATTTAGTACATAACTACCTAATCAGGCTTACATTGGATATGAGGTATCACTGAAATCTTAAAAACAAAACAAAGAACCACAACACTTTCCTTCCAGCTGTCGTTTGGCCCTGGAATGTACAGGCTACCTAGATAACCCCTAGCTTCAGTTTGAGGCTCTCTGGTAAGCTACTGCTGCACCTGTGTACATCTCCGGACTTCCAGAATCCACTTAGTTCAAAGTCAGTTCAAACATAGACTACCTCTGGATACAGAAACTGCTCATTCTTTCACCAAAATCTCTTAACAGTAGAGCTCAGAGGTAAACTGTTCCTGAGTGTGTGGTGGTTGTAAGTCAATTCTTTAGTCAACTGGAGGAACCCATGAGCAGTAATCTAGCAATTAGAATTTTATATTAATATTTTGACATTAAGCTCATTTCATGAAGTTTAAGCACATACACTCAGGAGAATACTGCATAATAATGACAGTATGAAGATTACGCTCTTAAAATTTCAGTGGAATATTCTAACTCTGTAAAGGAGATAATTTTGCATCCGATTTCAGTGGAATATTCTAGCTCTGTAAAGGGGAGAATCTTGCATCCTGCCCTATCTTCAATGCTTTTCTACTAGCTAACTCTGCTTAGCAGTCAAGCTTACTTGGTCTCATCCTGATGTAACATGCTGATTATGTTTATATAACTAGTAGCTGGTGCAGGTTCTTGATGCCTTTCTGAGAACAGTAGTATATAAATCCTTCTTGTATTAGTTACACATTTACTGTGTTTTCCATACCCTGGACATTCAAGTGTGTAGAATGTTACGTATGATATGGTTAAACAATGGTAATGAGGCAAATATATTAATGTATTTTGTTTTATAACTAAATGGGATCTACTAGTGTTCCTCTTATATTACAGCTATAGTATCTCCCATTTAGAGAAATACTTTATTTTTTTTTAAGTATTCCTTCATAAGATCTTAAAGGCACATCTTTTCTGAAAATGTTTAAAACCTTACTTCAGAAATCATATCAAAAGTTTCAAGCATCTTAAATTAGAAACAAACACACTGAGGTGTATTTACTTCAGAAGGTGATAACAAAACGCCTACCGCTGATAAACACAGTGAAAATGAAATTTTATTCTTTGTTTTCTATGTTAAGTTCTTAATAGAAGCAACTCAGCCATTTTCATAAGAGAATAGACAGAAAACAGGGCTCTAGCATTTGGTTTTGAAAAACAAAGCTTGTATGACCTAAATTATGTCTGAATTCCTTTGAAGAACATTTTGCTGGTCATGACTACAAGTTGTCTAAAGACAGCTATTAGGAAACATTAGGTATAAGTATTTAAGCAGTAGATAATCTCTCTGACTGCAGTGCTCTGTGTACATTTGTTTGCTTGGGGCTTTGTCCCAAGACTAAATACAATAATTTTCCTTAAAAAAGCTTTTGACAGATGAAAGCTTGTTTTCTGAGTTAAATTTGTGAGTGCTTATGCACCCACACAAAGAATTTTATGAAATTCGATTGTTTGACAGATCGTGTTGAAGGGTAAAACTAAGTTCCTTAATTCTATCTCTAAATTATTACTAACATAAATAGAATAGCTGACATCAACAGACAATGAATAGATCTATAATATTAGGTACTGCATAACATAAGAGATTGGAGTTTAGATTAAAATAAAAGGAAAACTTGCACAATGTTTTTACTCTGTACTAACAGCAGATTTGTAACTGTACTTCAAATGAGCCCTTGCAGCACATTTTTTTTCTTGACCAAAAAACCCAGATAAATCTGTGTTAGTTTTTATTCACATGCTCAAACAAAGCCAAATTTTTAGCTTACACCACTCTTTTAAAGAACTTACTCCAGATTTAAGTACAGGATTTTAGAGCTTACAAAGCTCTGATCAATATCTTGTTCTACTCTCTCAGGGGTCCTTAATTTTTCTTGCCTTACTGCAACAAGAATGATAGATGTCTGTTGTGATGACACTGCAACTGCAATACTCTTTACTAGATCCACCTTCCCACTCACAGATATTTTTAGTTATTCAAGCTGTTTCAAAATGGTGTTCTCTAACAGGTTCTGCCTCTTTCTTTACCCTCCCCCCCACCTTTTCTTTTTTCCACCTCTTTCACCTGTAGTTATTCAGAGAAAGGATGTCAAATAACTGATACAGTGATGTTTATTTTGGACAGAAGTGTAGAAGATGAAATTTTCTCAAATATTGTAACAGAAAACAGAATAATATTAGATTAAAAGGTAAACTGTCTTGAAGGATAGAGGAAGTAGTTACTGTACTCATTCAGTTTTTTCACAAATTAGAATAGGTCTCCAAGAACTCTATATATTATAGAAAAATATTTATACAAAATCTGTAAATGTTCTAACTCTGACATGATCAATCAGGTTTATGTAAAAATATATTTAAATTCAATTTGTTTCCAAGTATCTTTACATCATAGTTCTTTATTGACCTTTATTTATTTTTGTTTTCAAGACAAAAATGAAACAAGAAGGCATTGTTTTCCATTTTATGAGGAGAGGTTCAAAAGGTCCAAAATTTCATTTCGATGAAGTTCGAATGTGTGACTGAACTCTCCACTCATACATTGACTACGGTTCCTGAAAAACATTCTGAACAGCAGTTATGCTATGTATCATATAGATTAAATTCTATTTTCCTAACAAAAGTATTGTAAAGATATACAGTGTAACCTGTAACATATGAGAAGGCAGTGAAGAATAAATATATTCAAGGTCAGTTGTGACAAATGGGAAATAAGATACTATTAACATTGAATATGATTTGGTATTTTGGACAGAAGATTCAAAGGCCAGGACAGAAAAGATCAATTTTGAAATAAGCTGTCAAGAGAACACTGAGTGTTACTATGCACACAAGAATTAGGAATATATTCTGTCATTATGCGCTAAGGAATTAGGAATATATTTTTAAAAATGGAACAATCATAGAAGCAAAAGATGATTTTCTTCTATTTGACTGTATTTCTTATTGTAAGAGTCCCTGACCGGTGTAGCAGATATTTACAAAGACATGTATGAGTGCTGTGTGTTTAGATAGTGGTAAGATAACGAGTCCTTCCAACTGCAGAGAAGAGTAAACATCTGTCTGGGTTCTTTCAGCTTCTCAAGAGAATTTAAGCTATGTATCTTACTCTAGTAACTATTGTGCCTTTTTTGTAACATGGTAGCTCAGTTTAAGCACCTAAAGAACACTGGTAATTCTGAAAATTTATTAAAATTAAGTGCCAAGTGAGGTTAAACACCTTCAGGAATGAGCTTTTCCAGAGATTTTTTTTTGTACATAGGCAACTGGCCTTCAAGCTACAAATCCCGTAAGAAGTTTATATTAAATATGCTGGTGCATCTTTGAAGATTTGACCAAAAAAACCAAAGCAAGTAGTATTAATGTGGAATGGGAGATGTACAGTTGATAAATTCCATAGATTTCAACTGAGATGTTCATTTGTTGCAGAAACAAGCCTATTTGTGTTTAAGAACATTTCTTCTAATTGTTAGTGTAATATGATGGAGGTACAGCATCACAGTAATAAAATTGATCTATAAAGCATTACTGCAACAAAACAGAAGAAAGTGGCTGCAATTGAACTGTTCCATAATGCATACTCAGTGAAAAATCCATGAAAAATCAAGTCTATCTTATCATTAGTTTCAACTTGCAGAAGAGATTAGGAAGTCTATTCACATACAACAGTGTAATTTTCACCCCTTGTAGTATTCTTGTATGTTTTAATGCAAATAATAAGCTCAAGAAATCAAGGCTGACAAGAAGTTAGCTTCAATTTTCGTGGTTTGCCTTGGTTATGATCTATATACGCTGTTAAGTTACATGATTTTAATAGCTGATTAAATGCACAGTTATGTCGCTTTGCGCGTAAAAAAAGTTATAGAATAGCACAAATATAAATACCTGAATTTAGCATTAGTTGTTTCTCTTGGCTGCTGGTGTTCATTTTAGGGGGCTTTTTTGACTTTTTTCTTTCTTTTTCCACCACTCATGAAATACGTAATTTTCCAGAGCAAAACCCCTTAACATTCCAGTGGTCTCAGTTTTATTACACGGTAAATACTGTGGAGGTTCACCAAAGAAATCTTGGATTTGCTTAGTGAATGGAGAGAAAGAGAAAAGAAATGGAGAGATATAAATAGAGAGATCCTGAAGGTCTTCATACAGATTCTTGTGACAGAAGAATCTTGTTTCTCATACGAAGAATGTAATCACAAGATCTGGAGGAAAGTCTATGAACAAAATGATAAAGGAAATTGTCAGTAGAGGGTTCTCGTGTATATGCAACAAAAGAGAAAACGTTGGTTAAAAGTGACTGCCAAGAGCAGGTGGGAGCATTGTCATTCCCCTCTCCTTCTTCTCAGCAGAGAGAAAGGTGTTGCATACCAACAAGGTGAGCTGGATTCTAAATGAAGAAGTTTTGAACTAGGTTTTCAGCATTTGGTTTTCACCATTTTTTCCCTTGTGTGTCTGGCTTCAATTCTAATTAAAACAATTCAGTCTCTTCCTCTTTACACTATCAAGCAGCAAGTTTCAAATCTTCCTTTTCATCCTGAATCTAGCAGATGAACAGCAGCCAGAATGCAATCTTGTTATGGTTTGGCTGCGGCTGGCAACAAAAGCACCATGCGGCCGCCCCTCCCCCCACCAGGGTGCGGAGGAGAATGGAAAGAAACAGGCAGAAACTGGTGGGTCAGGATAAGGGCAGTTTAAGAGACCAGCAAACAAAGGGAACAGTAACAACAACAATACAGATAAGGAGGAAAACACAGCACAAACCACACAACCCAGAGAGCCGCTCTCCACGACCGCTGCTGCACGCTCCCGAGCCGCAAGTGAGTTCCCGCTGCTCGGCTCCTCCCCACTGGAACCCAGCATGATGGCACATGGTATGGAATACCCTGCTCTGTTTGGCCAGGTGGGGTCAGCCCGCCCAGCTGTGCCCCTTCCTCGATTCCGTTGAAAATTAACCCTGTCCTGGCCAAACCCAGGACAAATCTATTCTGAAAGAAGCTGCGGAGATATTTAACTTAAAGTTCGATTCCCAGTAAAATGCTTATAGTGATCCAGTTTTTATAGTAGGCATGGTAATTTTGTTTGCTGACTGATAAAAAACTTATCTTGAGTTCCTAAGCATAATTAGAAGTCTATGAAGATGCAAAACCTAATATAGATTCTGTATTGGCCAGTGCTTTGATCAGTTTTACATTGTAAAACCTGAATTAACGAATATTTTAGTGAATTAATGAATATACTGTACAGTAATGAGACGCCAGATATTACAGGTGTAAATGTGATTGATCAACTTCTTACCCTTTATTTCTATGATTAAGAAAACCTTTTACAGTAACTTTGAAAAATTTTATTTGAAAACAGCAAACAACAAAAGTTGCAAGTAAAGTTTGCATGTTCTTATAAATGTAAAATAAATAAAATTGGTTAATGAGTTGGTGCAACTATTAACTATTCTTGTATTAAACCAGGAAATAAAATATAACAGTAATATTTTTTTCCACAGAGTAAAACACAGTGACATGTGGCAGTGTCAGAATGACACTTTAAATGTATGTCTGTGAAATATGAAAGCTGAGAGAAACTATTTATTTTGTTTGTGTTCACTTTTTTGTTGAACAACCACAGTAACGTTGCTCTACTTCTTGTAAAGAATTGTACAATGCATCTATAATTTCATATGCAAGCATAATGGATTTTTATTGCTACTGTTTTAAGGAATCAATTACAATAGTTTAACATCTTTGCCTAGCCCTAATAGCTAGAGTTTGTGTTATAAAAATGACTATTAGATGTTATTCAATAAAATTTCTCCTACATGAGCTGATTACTTAACGACAGGACAAGGGGCAACGGGCACAAACTGAAGCATAGCAGGTTCTACCTGAGCATGAGGAAGAACTTCTTCACTCCGAGGGTGACGGAGCACTGGCACAGTCTGCCCAGGTAGGTTGTGGAGTCTCCCTCTCTGGAGATATTCAAGACCCGCCTGGACAAGGTCCCGTGCAGCCTGCTGTAGGTGACCCTGCTTTGGCAGGGGGAGTGGACTAGATGACCCACAGAGGTTCCCTCCAACCCCTACCATTCTGTGATTCTGTGATTATTTGCATTTGCTGACCTTGAGTATAACACAAGCTAATAAGACACTGTTAGTTTCTTAAGTTATTGAAATACATATAAGTAGACAGCAACAATGAATTCATCTGCTGACATTTTTGGTATTGATGGACCTTACTAACCTCAGATACACTCAAAATTCCAGAAAACTGAAACAATAATATCATACATGAGTTTATGGAGTAATACTTGGAAGAAATGGAAATGTGCTACTTACTATCCTATTACCAAAGATTTCTACTTTAGCCAGGATCCTTTGTTTATTGTGGTGCTGAAAAGTAATCATTTTATGACTCATGCTGTTTTGCATGAGAAAAACAGCCTAAACTATATTCTTAGTAACTTGCAGCAAAGCCTTATTGCATGACCAACACGTAGCCAAGGAAGACGTTAGTGCTGAGTCCTTTTATTCTTTGTGGTATCTTGTATCCTAGCTTACACGTGGAGGGGCATGGATGTTTGAGAGATAATCAGTTTCGCACTAGTATATTTCAAAGCAGCTGTACTGTTGGAATGAAAAACATTAGTTTCTCTGACCCATACAAAGAAGTTAATTAGTTCTAATCAGCATGCAGATTTCACTAATTTTCACTAACTCAGAGTGCTCTTTAATGGCGATTAGGACCCCTTGTTATCACCGAAGAGAAAAACATTATGCTTTGGGATTTATCTCAACCTTTGTCATCACCTGTAAGTCACACACAGCATTGTGATCATGGGGGTAGGGGGAAGTGGAAACATCAGGACGGAAAGCACACTAAAAACGTGTCTGGTAGATCTGTCTGCTACATTTAGCTTAACTTCAGCTTGGACAGCATAAACCTGTGAAATCTGAACGAAGAATAGCAACAAAATTTGTTGTCGATTTCTGAAGCTCGTTAGCTGGATACTAGATAAGTATTAGTAAGGATAACACTTCTTCCATTCTAAAGTAATGTTCATTACATCCAGTGTGCTCACACAGCCTCTTTGTATAACTTCTACCCTGCCTGAACTTTTCACAAAATACTATTTATGCAGTATTTTGAAAAAAATTATATAAACTATGGCTGCTATGATTTGTTCTTTACATAAAACGTGTAACATATTCCTTTAGTAGTAAGATACAGATACACTCAGAGCAGTATGTTGTAAATTCAAAGACATCTTTTTTTCCCCTTGCAGAGTAACAATAAATATTCTTACAAAAAGCATGACACATCTTGTAAAAATACAAGTTGATTTTAATATGATCTTACTGCTAGAAGGATGACGGCATGGAAACCTTTTATATTTGTTGCAGATATTTATGTTGCAGAACAGTCCTGACTTGAAATGGAAATAAGAAAAGGCTATGTTCTTGTTACTTCAAACAGGAGCCTACATAAGACATTTTATCAGAAACCATAAAGCACAGCAGTCAAAGCAGATTTCTTTATTCCTCAGAAATGAAGTATCACTTCAAAACAGGAGAAAAAAAAATTGTAATGAAATTCATTTCTGGTACTTCTATCAGAACTTTAAAGCCTTTGACCATTAAGTGAAAGATTAACAACCAGAAAATGCTTTATGGAAAATGTTGGTTATTTCAGCATGACTCAGGTTTCCTCAACAATTTCTTAAATATTTGAGATGAGTGGAAATCTTCTCATTAAATAAATTAAAAAGTGTAAAGAACCATCTTACTGAGTCCCAAATATTCTATTCCAAATAACTTAACTTGGACATTTTCTGAGAGTAAGGCAAAGCTATCTCACTGAGATTTTCAGTTTCAAATAAGCTAATCACAAAGATAAGGTTGCTGGGTGTCCTGAAGGCTGTTTTGGGAATGGTGAGAAAGACCTGAGGTATTCAGGGCAGAAAACCTTAATATTAACCCTACTTGCATGTTCATAGAGATTTGGAAGCCTGATAAATTCACACTAGTACTTAGTCCCCAGAGATATAACAAAAATCCCTGAGAGACTCAGGGAGATAATTTCTGTTCATTATAAGAATTTATTACAACTGATTATTAGTATATGATCCCAACTATTACAGTAATACTATTACTAATAAATGAAGTAGCTACTACAACTTAAAGATACTTACAAAGAAGTAATTGATTTTTAAAGTTTATTCTACAAACTTTGCGAATGTTTTGTAGAGTATAAAATTCTGAACTATTTTAAAACAGAATTTCATGATGTATACTTCTTTGATAAAAGTGGAGGAATATTTTTTTAAAAGTCAATAAAAGAAAGAATTCACACTTTTAAACATTTAGGGAACTGTTGGCCACAAAGATAAAACCAGTACAACTGTTAGCGTGAGAAAATACAGTGCTGCTCTGTAACTGCTGCTCAAGAGCTGAAACTGTTTAACAAAGACAGCTCATGACCATACTGATCTAGTGAGAAGCTAACAGCAGCACACATGAAATCTAAGCAACCCTTCAGATAAAAGTTTCTAATGAAGTTGGGAGAAAGAGGGTAAAGAGGGTGATAACATTTTTGAAATGTAAATGCAGCTTACTTTGCAGTCCACCTCCCAGCACTCTTCAGCTTCTCAGTTTTGCTTAGTTTGCCCTTCTACTGGTCTTGCTCAATTTTGCCAGGGCTGTATCAGTAGTGTCTTGAAACATGTCATAACTTGCCACTTCCACCTACCCTAAACACTTCTGTTTCTTAGATCTCTCACTCCTGCACCCCTTTGACTGAGTCTGACCTTCAGTTCCTTCCTCTTGCTGTTGAGCTTGGACTTGTTATTCCCTGTTCCCCCAGGCAGAGGTCTCTACTCCCCGTCGATAATGAATGGACTATTATTATTTATAAGCTATGAACCTACCAGTGATATATACTATGCAATTAACTGTTGTATTTGCATATGAAAGACAAAGAGAAGATTCATTTTTCCTCTATGTGTGTGAATAAAATATTTTAGGCCTCAGTAGAGCAACTCTCAAAGACATAATGTTTCTCAAAAGCTCTCCACAGAGTGATGTAAAGAAAATATTGTAATTGAAGGAGTTATTGTTTATTATATTTGTTCTGTTCTATGCTGTCTTTGATTTGTACCCTTGCTTTAACAGTCAAATAATCACTATTGATAGCTCTGATTTTTTTTATTTGTTATGTTTTAAATTTAGTTTTTGGGGGGATGGGGTGGGATGGCAGGTGTGTTTTTTGGCTTTAACAGTGGCATGCTATGAGCACAGACAATAACTCTTCTGTGAGGAGGGAGAATTTTCAGGAAAAGAAAGGAATTTACTTCAAGGCTGCTTCAAGCTTTCTATTGCTCAAGAGGACCCAGGATTTTTGCTGAGACCACAGCACCTGCCATAGACAAGTAGTTCCCCTTGCCTGTCCCTTCAATCCTAGTAGTGAGAGAGACCTTCAATAATGTCCACATTCATGCAAAGAACATAACAAATTTTTATTGTAAATGGCCTGACCACAGTGTCATAATCCCTACAGCACAATTCATTCTTTATCACTATTTACTCAGTATCAATAATCTGTTGCCTCCTACCCTTACTGCAAATTTTTCACACTTCTAAACCATTCTTTGGAGTGTTTGCAGATGCTAAAATTTGAAATATCTGAACAGGTGAAATGTAAACAGAATCATTAAGCAGAAGAACTCATGTAGACTGATGTTATGTATACACCACGTCAGATTTTCTCCTTTACCGCTCCTTTGCTTCATAGCAAAGCCGTGCTTTTAAAACATAAATGGGGATCAAGATGTTCATTTCAGGTTTTAGAGTAAACAGCTTCAAATATAAGAATGTTTGGACCAGTATCTTATGTTCTGATGCATTTATAGTTGCAGCAAACTACTTTGGCATATCACTTTAGATTTTGTATTGCTGCATTAAAGTTATTGTTTTAAGAAAAGGAAGATTCATATTTTGTCAAGTTCCTTGAATATCAGAAGGAATGCTTCTTAGTTGTGGTGTTGTTTTGTTTTGTTTTGAATCTGAAAAACTCGTCTTACAGATTCCCTTAAAGAAGTTAAAAAAAAAACAACAACTGACATAGAAAGGATACTATATATGGGGTGCAAACGAAGGCAGATATTTGTAACTAGCACACCTCAAGTTGAAGTCATCTCCAGCTGGAATCTAGGTCTCTATATATATTTAATGAACCTTTTGCCCAGTCTGGAATGTAATAAATAATTTATTCTCTTTGAATTTCCTGTGGATAGTCTTAAGAGGTTGTCTTTGCCTACAAAATCGCACTGTTGTATGGTTAAAAAAACTCTAAACAACACTATTTATAGGATAAACACAAATTCAAGACATTTAAAGGTCTTTGACGTTTTGGAGAACATTTGAAAGTGGGGGAAGAAACAGATGATTATGCTACTAAATATGATGTGTAACAGTGTGATCTGATGACAGAAAGAAATAAAAATAGAGACACCCTCACAAACACACTGTAGGTTTCAAACTTCTTTCCCTGTGGAAGAAAAGGCCTTCATCAAATTAAAAAATGGTCTAGGAGGTAGAGAAGTCAAATAATTTTTTATTTTTTTTTTAAAGCTATGGATGAATAAACTATGAAAACGCATGATGGTATGGAAGCAAAACTTACAAGAATGTTAAAGCAGTGTCAGAAAGAATGAGGACAGATATGTGTTCAGAGGAAGTTATGTAGTGTAAGTACACTGATTAAAGTTTTTTCAACATCTGCTGTAACACATGTCTTGTTCCTCAGCAATCCACACTGTGGATGACAGGAGGAGATGAATTAAAGATTAATGTGACACCATGGAAATTATAAAGAAAATTTTTACTTGCCCAGTACTTTTTTAAGTGTAAAATAAATGTTCATGAAAAAAGCAGGACTCGCAGAAACAGCTCAGAAAATATGTTCAAGAACTTGAAGAAGGTAACTTGCAAAACAGAGAAGAACAAAATGTCAAAAGTAAAAAAAAAAAAAACAAAAAAAACAACAAACAACTTTTTTTTGTGCTCTGTAGGGTGCCTCCTCAGATGTATATTTTTTCACTGTACTTTTTGAAATGCATTCTACTGTGTAAGTCCTCCATTTTTCAATTTTGTGGCACTGCTCCTGACTGAGTAGCGGGACAAGAGAGGTGTCTTTTCTCTCCATTTCTTACACAGAGCAATGGCTCTTATTCTGTGGTGTGCTGCAGTTTACCTTTTTTATGGACACCATGGCCAAGAAGATTTGTCTCATGTTCTTGTAGCTGATCCTTATGGATCTGAAGGGAATCACACATAAACTGACTCAATCACTCAGAGGGATTTCTAAAATTGGAAAAGGTCTAACATGCACGATACAAAGTAGATGGTATATATATTTATGTTTTACTTTTTGTAATATATGTATGATATCACAACAGTTTTATGATCATAACATAAGAAAGTAGTGTAGCAAAATACAGACTTGGCATGATAGCAGAGGCCTTGAGAAGCAGAGACGTTGATGTGATGTAGAGGAGAACAAAGAAATTGTATCTAACTATGTAAAAGGCATTATATGACATAAATATGGCTTTAACATGTATCTGCAGACCAATAAAGAAATTTGAAATTATGTTAGCAGACATATAAAATTAACATCAAGTGGACCCTTTAGGGGGGAAGAAGAAACCATCAATGAACATCATATTCCTCCCAATAAAGTACTCTAGGTGCTGATGGCTTTCTGTAAATGCTTCCACATGCTCATTACCAGAATGAAGCCACCACAATGAGGACGTAGAGGCTCAGGGGAAGGGAAAGCACACCACCAAGAAAAGGGATAAAAACTACATGCATGTAACAATATTAACTCTATTATTTGTCTTTCTTTGTACTGGATAATAATTGGATCTGCAGTTATACAAATTAGAAACATTCAGATTTCAGTTCTACTGACAATACGTTCTTGCATTTGTATGTATAGGGCGTGTTTCCTCTTTGTCCATAAAGAAGATTTTGAGTATAACATTGGGTAGGAAAATGGACTGATCTTATTTGAAGTTTCTGGAGACTGTCATAGAAAAGTGCCTGTTGGTTTTGATGGCAGTTACCAAGCTTCATGGCAAAGATGATCTCTGTGTTATGGAATGAAAACAAACAGTGGTCTAAATACCCCTTAAAGACAAAACCAGTTGAAAACAGAATATTTTGAAATAAAAACTGAATGTGTGAAGGAAAACCACAAAAAGAAATGCCAAGGTCCTAAGAGTTTTATTTCTTTTTTATTTTATATTAACGGTGTATGTCACCAACAGGAGATTGTTTTTGTTTGTTGGTTGGGTTTTTTCCCCCCACATTTTACAAACAGAATTAATTTTCTTGGTCCAGTGAATTAGGAGGAACACTCAAAGCTGTATCTTTTACATGCCAAGAATAAGAGATGACAAACATGGTTGGATGAAAATAAATGCAGATTAATGGTTCTCGTAGCAAAGGGAAGCAAGAAAGCATATTAACTGAAGAAAAAAATACTGCATATCGAGCAGAAAATTTAGGAGCGATTGTACAAAAATACCTGAGACTTCATGCCTAGTGTTCAGACATAATAAAAGAAATAAGCACGAACCTGAGTTAGAAGAGACTGTGAATAAAACATGATGCTATCATTATTAGGTAACACCGAGTAGGCATTACACAGAGTACCATACCACAGACAAGGATTAGCCTTCAGTCCTTGATTTGCTCCTTTGAGCCCAAATACTGCAGGATCCTCCAAACTCTGAGGTTATGTCACCTCCTGTCTGTCATGCATGTCAAGTCTCTTGCATTTCATCTTCGGGATCTTCATCCTACAAGGAAAGGATATCCTGTAAGAAGTGAGCTTACAGCTCATTTCGTATCAACATTGTAGTGACTGTGCCTTAATTCATCTAAAATCTGGGATCTCTCTATGCTGCATTATTATAAACTTAGGAGGGACAGAAGACATGCAGCCGCTAGAACAGACAGAAGGCAGCATTTGGATCACGTGCAAGTCTTTCAGAAGACAAGTGTAATTTTGAACGAGTATTGGATATTTGTCTATGAAGTGTTCACAGAAAGAGACGGTACTCTGCTGGTGAAAGGGAACAATGAACAGAATGAGGAGGAAAAAAAGGAAGATCGTATGAAATATAGACTTTTGGAGTAGGAAGAACAGAGTGAAAGGAAAACAAATAAAAGCTGAAAGAAAATGTTCTTGTTTACTCTGCAATAGGAAGGATCCCCATTAAAAATGATATTGGATCCCACATAAAAGTAAAATATAATTATTTTATTATAAAATAGCATACAGTAAGTCTCAAAAAAAGGAATTGTATAAAGATTTTAGTTATTCTTTCCCCTTTCCTTCTTTGAGTTCTAATTCTGCAAAGTAAAAAAATACAGCTTACCTATCCTGACAACCGGTAAAGAAAATATATTAAAATGCCATGTAAGGCGTCATACACCAGAAGCAACCTCTCTTTTAGCAGAGGAGGATAAAACTGTGCAATCACATAGCAAGCTCAGTAGGAAGGGAAGAAATGAAAACTTGCTGCAGCAACAGCATGGTGCACTGCTAACCTGTAAGGAAGGAAACAGCAAAATGAAAAAGATGAGTGTGCATGTGACGGGCATGCAGAAGATGACAGGCAGTGTAGCTTTGGACACAGACTGAACAGAAACCCTAACAGGCAACAGAGTCCAGACATGGCTGACAATGCACGCTGTTTTGAGGTAAATTCTTGCAGGTGCTCTCAGCTAGCTATTTAAACTGCACTGCTAAAAGTATGGAGATGTTAAGAAAACTACCATAAGTGGGACACTTCAGATACCAAAGTTTAGCATGAAACTGCTCAGCTTTCTTGGTATATTGTGAGATGCATTATAGAGTGTCTTATAGCCAGCTGGAACAGCCTCCTTTCAGCAGTAATGAATAATTGCTGCCTGGTAGCCTGAAAGGTGGTATCTTAACTAAAGCCAAGCTTTTCTTCCAATATATTTAAACTATTTATACCAAGTATATTTCATAAGTAAACCTTCTCAATTTATTTGCACAGGCAAATATATATTTAGTGAAATATCTTATATATTAATCAGGAGATCATTAGACTTGTGGTGGTCCTATAAGCATCACAGTCTTATAATTGCTCCTGTAGAGATTCTGTTTTATGCATAGATGAACTTTACCTATACTGTAAAGAAGTTCCATCTTGTCGCAGGAGCAAAACTTATCTATACTAAACTATGTAGACTCCTGTAGTCCTACATAGCTATTAAAAAAAAGAATAGAAACAATACAGGTCTTCCAATGACAATTCTTAAGCTGAATACAAAAAAAGGGAGGGGGAAGAAAAATGTAAGTTGCGTAAAAATATCATTCTCAGATTTATATCAGTGATGCTTCTTGTTAGTACTAATATCAAGATGGTTGAAAACATTTCCTCTAGTTTGTTTGAGTTTTTAGTGGTAACTTTGACCTAGAAGATTTCAATAGCCTTTTTATTGCAAGTGGTTTTATGACTAAGGGGAGAAGGGGTTCAATAACAGAATGTAACACATTCCCAAAGCAGGCAAAGGGAAACCAACCTTCCTGCTGAGCAAAAAGCCCTTTACAATAACCTTTCACCTTTACTTTGAACTTACTTTTCATATGTGAATAGTTTATCTTGAACTTATTGTTATATAGAACAGGAGGACAGACAGTTGCAGATGTGTGAAATGTAAAATAATTTGAAGAAACATGGTTTTGCCTTTACTGTAAATCAAATTCCCCAGAATAATGGAGGAGAAGGAGAAGGGGCAGGTGAAGAGGAAGGTAAAAAAGGAAACATTGAAAAAAAGAACAAGAAATTAACAACAAAAAAAAAAAAAGCCAAAAAAAGCAAAAGGTAAAAGAAAAGGAAGGAAAATAGAAAGGAAAGCTGAGCAAGAGATGTTCCTGAAGTTTACTTGATTCTTTGCTAAACCAAATACGAAAAGAGATATACTTCTGAAAACCAGTTGTTCAAGACGAAAACAATTGCCTGAATCAGAATCTCAACTAAGGCTGTGATTCAATAAGAAGTTGTAGTTCGTATTTGTAACCCTTGATTTTTACCAGCATTATAGAAATAAATCTGTTTTTCTTGTGTTTTTGAAACCTTCATAAGAGTCTTCTAAAGCTAAGTTTGTTAAAAGCAATGATAATTTAAATCATTACATACATTAATGATCTTACACATAGTTCATTGTCATTCCCAGTAAAATGAAGAACTTTGTCATCTATATATTTTCCTTAATATTTGTCTAATCTTTGATAACTTATTTAACTTTTATTTATACTGAGTGAAACTAAGACACCTAGACAAAATGAAACATCATAGATTTTTTTAAAAAAACAACTGGGTAATAAGCATTATTTAGATAAAGAATACAACATTATTAGTGAAAGCATTATCCACATTATATACACTCTCTGCTTTCCTGTAGCTCTGCTTTGCAGATCACATCTGCTGGCTTCCTAATTTGCATCTGAAGACACTTAACACAAAAAAAAAATGCACAAAAACATACATAGCAGCTATTGCTTAACCAAATCAAGCTGCCCTGCCAACAAATATTCCACTGAACAAAATGTGAAATTTGAATTAATGTTGACAAATTTTTTAAATCTATAATCTCTTGCATAACAGATATATTTCAGTCTATTAACCAATGTCCACTGTCCACCTCTGTTGTAAGATTTTGGGGTCATTTGGGGTCTTTTGGGGCTTGGGGTTTTTTTTCCCTTTAGTCCTCCCTCCCAAGAAAATACAGTGCTGTTAGTGATAAACTCATTTTAGGTCACTAGTGGACTTCTTAAAATGAAAAGATCTTTTTACTAGACGTGGATGTCCTAAGACTATAAAAAAGCGCTAATAAGACACTAATAAGGAAATTGAATCAAAGAAGTTTTTGTATACCTTACTTCAGTCAATAATAATTAATGTAAACGAGTTTAAAGATCTGTAGATAAAGCTGGAATAATCTGTCATAGAATTATTCCTCTTCTGTGATAAACTGCTGAGCTACACAATTCTTAGATGTACTTAACATGGATAAATTAGTAAAATGTTTGTTTCATTTGAAATATGCGTATTTGAGAATAGCTACCACACATTGTGTGGTTTAGTTCACACATGCTACAATATGAAAACAAAAAAACAACTAACATTCATGAATGACCAGACTTAAATTTGGGCAGACATAAGCTTTATTACACATAACAATGTTATTCCAACCATTCCTTCCTAAGATTATGACTGTATTACTAGCTGGATGAATTCATGAGTCTTGGCCTCACAACTAAGAAATAATTTGCTTTATTATTTTTTTCTTTTAAACTACTTAGTAACAACATGTACGCAGCTTTAACATTCTGTTTCTTACCATAAAGTTCAATAAGAGACATTTGCTGAGAATATTGAGAGTTCTTGGTGTATCTATGTAGTTTTATGCCGCATAACTTGCTGTAAAAGTGTATTAGTTATGCTAAGCTGTGGTCTAGTGTAAAATAAAAGAAGCAGCTCACATCTAAGACCAATTATTTTCCTAACCCATGCTACTTCACTTCCGTATGTTGCTTTGCCTATGTAAGAGATTTCTGGAGTGCATTGATAATAACTTCTAGATCAAGGAGCTGCTTAGGGAAAGAACTGCATTAGACCTCATACTCAAAATTCAGGGAGAACCAGTTTGGGATGTGAAGGTTGGGGACAATCTTCACTGCAGTAACTGTGAGCTGTGGAGTTGTCACTCATGGGAGGGATAGTAAGGCAAATAATGATGTCCCAACTCAGGAATTCCGGAGACAGGACCCTGTTCAGGGACCTTCTCAGAAGAATCCCAGGGTAGCGTCACCCTGGGGAAAAGGGAGGAGTTTCCAGGAGAACTGGTGGGTTTTCTAAGGGTTACCTCCTTACGTCAAAAGCAGTCCATTTGCAACACATACAAGCGAAGGTTACTGGAGGCCTGCATGGATAAAGAAGGAGCTCCTGACAAAACTCAAAAAGGGAAGTGTACAAGAGGTGGAGGTAAGCAAAACAAGCTTAACTTTTTATGTAAGTCACAGTTGTTTCTGCTGTTAGAGAACTTGCCAGCATTGTTCTTCAGTTTTTATATTAGCACTATCTCATCTCCACTCAAATCAAAGCAGGGGAAGAGCAATTTCTTGTCAAAAAGAATATATAAGCATGTCTATGATATAAGCTTTAATGTATACCACATATTTTTGTTCATTGTGTTTTTATATGATTTACACATGTGAGTACTTATTTCATGAAATAGCCTCTGTTATGTGCAATGAAATATCCATGCCTTTTGGATATGCAGGTTTTGTGTTATTTATATTGAAATTTCCTTAAAAAAACTATTTTTAACATTTACCAAACATATAAGGCAAATAAACATCCATTACAAAAATCAGATTAAAATATAATTCCATCAGAACTTCATTTTCCCAAATTTATTTTCCATTTTCATGATATCATTTCATTCTCTTAATTAAGTTTCATACTTATTCTGAACTGATAACAAAGAATTAGAAATTTTATGTTGATAATTAATTTAATTTTATTGCTATGATGGAACAATCTGATGTTATTCATGTCACTCAGATAAACTTAGTATACAAATAAGGATTTTAAAAATGGAGGTAAGTTTTGCTGATAGAATGAAAAAAACTCACATTTTTTCCTAGTTTTAGGTAGATGACTAAAAGTATGAATGCAATTTATGGAGGCTGAAAGATACACACCAGAATAATTACCTTTTGATTTCTGTATATGGGATGTTCCTGAGATAAATTTCTTCACATCATAAATTTAGTGTACTGGACACCTGTACTTTCCTGAGGAAAAAAAAAACGTTGGCAGTTTGTTGAAAGGATATCCTAAGGGTTGTTCACGAGCACAGAATATCTTTAAGGCTGGCAGGAATATCTAGTTATGTACTTCTTACTGTTATTGCCAATGGCATTCTAATGAGCATCTTGTCTTATCAGAGACCTGTTCTTTATTATGACCATAAATGGTATTGTACAAGGCATCATTCCTCTCTGCAACAAGCACTAGGATAATATATTCCTTTTGTTCAGAATCTGCAGGGAGAAAGGATTATTTTGTTCTTTAATATTTCAATCTGCGGTTGTTGTCTATACATAGAGGTCTGTAAAAGCATTTAATGAAAACTTCCTTGGAAAAGGAAAGAATACCATAAATTCTAAAGCAGAGATGCGCCAGAAGCAGAACACCTGCCACTGACTTCTTCTGATGGATAACAGTAAAATACTCACTGCTTGTAGGTAACAACCCACTGGCAGTGAGTGTTCAAAAATAGCTTTTGAATTTGATAGCTTTGTGCAACATGACCTGATACAGCCTTTTCTATGTGCTACATTGTACCACCAGTTTAAAGAAACGTTGTGTTTTGGGGTATTGTTGTTTTGTTGCTGTTTTATATAAGCAAAGATGTTGTTTTCATAACAATAAAGTAAGCTTATTCCAACACCAGCATTTTAAGTAGGAATTTTGACATATCAGTGCCATAGATTTAAATATGCAATAACATCATACCAAAGCCCCATATCAGTTACAGGATTAAAATGTTTGATGAAGACTAAATATTTTCCAGTACTTTCTTGAATTATTTTAATTCCCAGATAATCACTGTATATTTCTCACTTTATTTAATCATACATGATTCTAACTGTGTTTTCCTCATGATTCTACTATGAATCTTTCCACTTCACAGAAGTATTTTTCAGCGCAGTTTTACAGTGCACTGTAAGTATGAAACAACTACTGAAATGTAAAAGATGTATATCCACTGCCTCAGCACAATCAATGAGAGTTTTCATTTTTTGTTTTTCAAAGTGTTTTGAGTAACTTCAAATCTAATCACACAGATTTTCTCCAAAATATAACTCTATCCATACACATACACAAACACGCCTTGTTAAAAAAGTAAGAAAGGAGTAATCAGTACAGAGCCTAAAGAGCTGTGTTAAGGAAGATACAGGCTTCTTTTGCTAATTAGAACTAGGTGACTGGATAAATCATTAACGCAGATACATAAGAAACAAGTGGTAAGCCATTGAATTACAAAATGATATTAGACTGGGACTGTTTATAAACCATGAAAGAGAAACTAGAAGTTCAGAGATGTCTATAGGAATGGGTCACTTTGTAATACATTGGTTTTTTTTCCAGTTAGCTGTGCAACATAAGAAAAACTCCCATTTGGAACCTTGTTATGCGACCTATATACTCCTCTCACCCAACTCCAGTGATTGACAGTTGTAGTCTTTTCTCTTGTCTATGAATATCATTACATATTTTTTCCCCTTCTGATCCTGCCACATCAGACCTGCCTCCTCATAAGTGCTGAATTTCTTCTTTCCAAACAAATTTCCTCTGGTTACACTAGTTTTAACATCTTTTTAACTTCTTTTCTTCTCTTCTTTATTGATATCTCCTTCTCATCAGTTGATTCTACCTACTGCGTCTCCAGTGGTTTTAGGTCCCTCTTAAAAATAGTATCAGTATGCATTTACCTGTGACTGTTTCCTATAGGGAGTACAGCAGTTTTGCTGCAGATCTTAACATCAGCTAAAGATATACTAAAATAGTTTTACTTCAGTCTCTTTATTTCAGCTCCATCAAACATCTCTACTTGTAACTTACCTAAATGATGCCATGACTACTAATCGTCAGTCTTGCCATTTGTAGTCTGAGGACGATAAGCTGGAGAGGTATAAAATCTTGTGTGTTCACTCAATTTGATCTTAATATCTCAGTGATTTAAATTTTTGTTAACTTCCAATGTATACTGTTGTGGAGTCCTGGCTGGACGAGAGGGGACATAGTTTGGTGCCGTTGAGCAATCCAGGTTTCAAACTAGAGATGGGCCTTGAGAGCAGCAAACACGGAACCCTGTTGGGAAGGTAGAGCGACGAGCTCGGAACACTGGAGCAGGGGGACTGTTACATCGCCGCTTCCTGCCACAGTGTTGCTTCCTGCCACAACACTGCTTCCGCATACAGAGATGAAGCTTTGCAGCAATTGCAGCAGTTTTGACTATATATGGTTAAGAGTAACTAACCAATTAGAAGCCGTAATTGATTTGCTATATATACCCTGTTTTGATGACTAATAAAGTAGAACGATCTTACTCACATTGGGATTGTATCGTTTCTA
>Ga0065711_1035225_pt1 | contig 22605 bp, 7 predicted proteins | sample Hoacrofraction12_FD_59098 | JGI IMG/M metagenome (GOLD analysis project Ga0065711, IMG submission 59098) | Hoatzin crop microbial communities from Cojedes, Venezuela - Epithelial fraction 12 v2 (version 2) | ecosystem: Host-associated > Birds > Digestive system > Esophagus > Crop | place... | reverse complement strand
GAATCACAGAATCACAGAATCACAGAATGGTAGGGGTTGGAAGGGACCTCTGTGGGTCATTTAGTCCAACCCCCCTGCCGAAGCAGGGTCACCTACAGCAGGCTGCACAGGACCTTGTCCAGGCAAACACATATTATTTGTTCAGCCTTCCATTTTTCTATCAAGTACAGTTATGAAGACCCCAGACAAAAAAAGAAGGCTAGAAGGTGGCACTTAAAGCTTCTGTGGCTTCTTTTTATCCCATCCATTAAGTTATACAGCCGAAATGTGGTATACAATTTCTCTAGCAATAAAGGATGTCTTTAAAAGAAAAAACAAAGGAATTTCTGTGATCCTCTTTATTTATGTCTTAAAGATTTCACTTTCAAATAAAATCTCAAACTAGCTGTCCACCCACACTGCTGGGGAGTGATGTGCATCAAGCAAAGCGTCTCCAAACCCCAGGGGAAAATACTATCTTTGTAAGCTTCTCTGCAAGACACCTTCCTGATAGGATAGTCCCCTTCACCCCCTCACTTACTCTGCAACAGTTTTCCCACCCAGTCTGCTCCTTTTAATGTTTTATTTTCTCAAGACTTTCCCATCTTCCATCCTTAACTTACGCACACTTTTTCCAGATGTGTGGCAAACATTGCCTTTTCAGAACACAGTTCTAAAAACAAAAACATTCCAGGGGCTAATTTGTCTCAGAACATTGATGTCTTTGTGTGAGCAGATACCAGATGAGTTCAGAAGCTTGGGGAGGCCTCTGCTTCCAGCCTTCCTGGTAATATGAGTCAAAATTCTGTGTACTCAGCATGAAGAGGAAACTGCTTCCTCTAGCACTGGATGGGGTAGAAAAATATCTGTAGCTGAGCTGATATTAGTCCTTATGATATTTTTGTAGTTGATTTTGAGATTTTGTAATTTTGTGATTTGGTAGAGCTATTCTGTAATGATTACAAAGTGTGAAATGCTCTCAGTCCCTCTCAGAAAAAAGTTTGAAGCTGTTTTCTGTGACAGATTGCAAATCTGAAGTCAGAACTGGGTCCTGTGATTTGGCCACTCTTCTCTGACCCTATAAGAAAGTGAAGTAGTACCTAATGAAGCTGCAGGAGATCATGGCCCAGGTTTATGGAGGTACAAGGCTTATTAATAAGGTGCTGTTTTCTCTACTAGTGGAGGAGACTGGGAAAATTAAGGCACTGAGATAAATGTGTGAGCTAGATCTAGGCAGTAACATGAAGTTTCTCTCTGAGAACATGAGTACCTAAGCACTAGTAAGATAAGAGACTAGAAGTTCAGGGATGTCTGAGGACAAAACTGCTAATAAAAGCTCTTGTGTGTTGGGAATTTCTTCTGAAGCTCCAAGCATTCTGGAGTAGTAATGTAGTCTTCAAATTAACTCAGTGAATCTTAAATTATTTACTGTTTCTCTTTATGCGGAAATGTTTCTTAAAGGCACTTTAGTTAGCTTTTGCTTTAAGGCTGTTGACTTTCCTTGAAAACTAATCCAAGCCCTTGTTTTGTTCAAACAACTCATACGTTTTCAGATTATTTCTTAGAGCTTTATGGAAAGAGCCTGAAATAGCTCTTGGCTGTGCTAACTAGTAATTATGCATTCCAGGAAATAACTAATGGCTCAAACCAAGCCAGTGCAGCTGCAATGGAAGAGATGTTCATAATCTTAAATGTCTTGGAAAGATACATGTTGTAGTAATGGATCATGACAGCTAAAAACAAGGTCCTTTCCGGTCTTTGTCATTACTCAGCAAGACAGAGGCTTAGCACTACTTGAATAATGTCAAGAATTATTTGTGAGTAATTTAGTTCCCAACTGGCACAAACACTTATTGAATACACTCTTTCTACATGTGGTCCGTCCTAGTAGAGGCATACATTGAAAGCAAATTTACAGAACAATTCATTTCAAGCATGCTTTTCTAAATGCAGATGAAAAGTGCCAGTTTGCAAGAAGTGTTTTAGTAGTAGTAGGACAATCATATTAGGCAGGACAAGTATCTGCATAGTTTTTGATATAAAATTTTATATTGTGACAAAATGGAATTGACTTTCCCTGAATACTCATTCCTTGATCACAGCTCTGAGGTTGATGGTAAAGTGGAGCTTTGTGTAGGTGGATGGATAGGGTGAAATCTAGGCAAAATACAGTATTTTTGCACTGAGTTTCCCTGCAAGTTGCCCACCATTCATGAGACAATAATTATCTTTAGTTTCAATCAGCTTGGATCAGGAAAGAAGCATTAACTGTGTTCATCATATCTTCCTACGTCATGCACAAACTAGCATAATCCTTGTTCATTTTAATTTAATTTTTATTACCTGAAAGTTTTTTCATGTGTGCATATGAAATAGGATGAAACTTTTTCTTTGATTACACACTTGAATTTATTTTGTTGCATCTCCTTTGGTCCTTCAGAGTCTGAACCTGAGACCTATCTTCAGAGGTTTCTGGGGGACTGTTAGTACTGTTCATTCATTAAATGGAGGAGATGTTACAACAGTTAGACAGAAAGTGTGACTGACATTTGATTAGATAGATTAGGTTACTCAGGTTTGTCTTGTCAATTGTAAACATTGTTTCATTCCCTCTCTGCAGATGAGGGACAGATTGATATACTGTATACCGTCAGATCAATATACATTAAAGGCAGTCAGTTAAAGAAAAAATGTAAGAAAGATTTTGTGTAATTGGCTCGGTAAGGACTACAAATGAAATTATGGCAGCTTGTGGTTTCAGTGGTGTAAATTATCCACTGTCTTATTGATTGTTAAGCATAAATGGAAGGATAATCTAATGTCATTAGAGGATTATTTGGAGGATTTAAACTTCCTTTTCCAGAAAAATAATTCTTCTGGCACCTATTTAAGAAATGTTCAGTAGTGCTTGTTCTTTAAAAAAAAACACACGACTGGAGTTCCTTCAGAAAGAGGCTTCACTTAAGGATGCTTTCATTCGTAGTCATGTTTGTCATGTCCTGTGCAATTAAAACTCTTTTTTTTCCTCACTTAATTGGACTATTCACTGTCTTTCAAAGGACTAAAGTTTAATGTCTTGGTTTAATGCTCTTAAAACTGTGTTTCTTGAATGAGGTTTGCATTTTTACCAGTGTTTTCAAAGCCCCCCCAACATCCATTGTGAATTCCTGTGATCCCTCGAGACCAAAAGGAAACCAAGCATTCACCCTTATTTTAGCTACTTTTAGAGACATGTGGTTAATCAGGGTTAAGAAGGATCAGTTTTTGGAAGAATTATTACGAATGTGCTAGAACACCATCCAGATTAACCTGTGGTTGATAAAAAAACAGGTACTAGATTTCCCCTAGCTTTTCTCTTCAGGTAAGTTTATACCTGAGAAGTGGATGGGATGCTGATTTGCAAAAACTGCATGTTGGAGTCCTATAGGTTGTATTTTTTATAGTTTAGTATTTTGTAGCCATTAAAGATCCTCCCTTCTGATTACATTCCTCTGAGCTGAAAAGGAGGAGAAGGGACATGGTCGTCATTCAAAGTGAGCAGGCAGGACCATCCGAGCATTTTTTCTAACAGTTTTTGCGGAACAGTTACTGTCCTTACACATCACCTTTCCATGCAAAGCTGACCCTGAGCTTTCAGCATTAGAAACATAAAACCAACAAATGCTACTGTGGACTTTTTGGGATTCGGACTACCAGACTATTCTATCAGACTATCAGTTTGGTATTGATGCTTTCTGTGTCTTTGAAGGTTGGACTAGATGACCCACAGAGGTCCCTTCCAACCCCTACCATTCTGTGATTCTGTGATTCTGTAATTTCATTTATTATAAGCAAGGTTGAACTTGTTTGGTAATAGAACAGGATATCTCCAGAGTTATCAGCAGTCTGTTTTCTGGGAAAGAAGTCAACAGTACTGCCTTCTGAATGGTTTTCAACCTGCCTGGCAGGTTTATTGCAGAGCGTCCTTGGCTTTAGAGACACCAGAAGATCTTACATCCTCAACCAGTCTGGTGTATGAATGTCTGGAAGCTGGTGTCATCATGCTGATTCAGCCAGTTGGGAATGAAGGAGTGTCTGTGTAGCTGTACAAACCTGGAATCCTACTCTCATGGCTGCCGAGTTACAGCATTATGAAAGTGGAGTATGTGCATCTACAGCCAGCACCCTGTCAAAGCTGATTGGATCATATTTACTTTTCTGGTGTTGCAAACCTAGAAGTGCTAGGGAACATTACATTGCTCTAAAAATACATTCTTTACTACACCTACCATTAAGCAAAATGTCCTCTAAGTCTTGTAATATTTTATCTAACTAATATGCCAATCTAATTTTAAATTGACTGCTTGTGTAAGAAATTAAAGATGATGTGTTTTCTTTAGCTGTACTAATGAATATATTTTCACACTAAGGATGATTGATTTTAAACCTTGTCTGCTCTGTTAACCTGTGATAACACATAGCACTAATCCCAAACTACTTCAATACTTGATTTTAAAATTGGAAAATAAAAATATTTATCTTTTAGAAGAATATTGTTGGTGAGTTAATAAATATTTCAGATGCTGAGCCAAAACTCCATCTGGAAGCATCTGAGAACAAATGTCTGTGATTTTTTTTTTAAGATTTTTTGGCATTTTTTTGGCAATGACAGAAGTGATAATAGAATTGAGAGCACCATAGCCAGATTGCTCCTAGGGGAGGGGAGGAGTGGTTTGGTTTCTGTGTTGTTGCTGCTGTGGTGAATCTGCTGACATCCCTGAAATCTCATGGGGTTGTTTTGAGTTTGAGGGCTACAATTAAGATTAAAATCTAGTTAATCATCACAGCGTAGTCCTAAAGGCAGTCTGTGAGCCAGAACAGGCCCAAGGGATATTTCATCCAAATTGTGTTTTTATGCCAGCGGAGGTAAAGAATAACTAGCTGGGCAATAAACAGTTCTGTAAAACTAATACCATTTACTACTCCTGAAAGTGACTTGGTGTAAAGACAGGTGGATGTCACTGTCACCGTGATACTTACACTGGCCAAGGAGTGGACACTTTGAGTGTCTAATATGATAGCTGTCTCCCATGGTGACCAAGACTGGGTCTTGATTAAGAAACTGAGACCCCGATTAGTGGTGTCTTTACTCAGTCCTGTTGGACAAGCCATGTCTCTCATTGTTCTTTAATACTTTCTTATTCTTCATCAATAAGTCAAGTAATTCTTACTTGTCAGTCTTGGGAGAAGTGATGTGTTTAATTTTAGGACTTGTCAGAAAAACAGCAATTTCCAGCTTTCCACTAGAAAATACTGCTTTTTACTGAGTAGAGGTTTCTCTAAAAATGTCTGAAACTTTTTTTAACTGGTTTTGCAGGCAAGGGTCTAGGTGGAAACAATCAGTTGATTAATATAGGATGTGAAAACCTTTGGGAATGTGCAAGATCTGCAGGAAAAGTATGTAATATAGATCACAAACTGAGTCAAAATCAGGCATACTGTTGCTAAAAAGCGAACATCAAATTGGGCGTATGAACAAAGCTGAAGTTTCGAAGGCACAAGGGTAAACTGTAAGGATTAGGCTTTCAGAGATGACTACTTGAGCTCATTGCTTGAGTGATTGCTAGCCCAATTGAAGAGAGCTAAGAAAACAATTTAGGAGATAACATACAAAACAAAGGCGAAACAGCAGTGTTTTACATCACAAAGGATGAAGAGAAATATGCCAACAGTTTTTAAAGACATAAAAGGTTGCTGAGGAGTGTGTAATCTGTTATTTGTTTACATGGTGGGTGGAGCAAGAAGTAACAGGCCTAAACTGCAGGAAGAAATTACTCCTGAGGTCTCTTTGAGCCCCTTTTGTCTCTGATGATATAGTACTACAAATATTCTAAGCTACATTAAATGCAGTTGCAAATAGAGTCTTCTTTCAGATAAACATGAGAAATCAAGGCAGTTGATCAAAAAGCACTCCACCTCAAACATAGCACAGCACCACTAAAACAGCAACATGAAAATCTCTTGGGGAATTGAAACTGTGTGGTCTGGGAGCTTTGAAAGGTGGTGTTTTGACTAAGAAGGTGAATATGTTTGTGGGAGAAATCAGGGGGCTTGAATAGATTCAGAGAAGCAAAAAATCAGGAGCATCCAGAGATGAACTCACAGAAAAGAGGGTTAAGCCTTTTGAGTCGAGATCCAGCTCAGAGACTTAGAGAAGTGAAGAAGTAAATGTTGATTTGCTTTGTTTTGATCGCAGAGGAAAAACTCCCTCCTTCATTTAAGAAGAGAAATCAACAATAAAAGCCTACTTCTTTTGATACTATCCTTCTTACTTTGTAAGACATAAAAAATGTGCAAGATATACTTTATTTATAATTACTTTGGTCAATAAGGAGTATAACTAGATTGTTAATATTTAGAAATTATTTTAGTCCTGACTTGGAACTAGAAGAAATTTCCTAATGAAAAGCACTTCTGGGAGTTGGTTTTATTTGTTGTGATTTTTATTCATGTAATTAACTAGTTAAGGCACAGAACTACTGAGTGTACTCGGTATTTTATTATAACAAGTGAAGGTGTGCAAATAATATCTGGATCAAAGCCTTTTAGAGACACTACACATAAGTGTCATGAGCTTGCAGTAACTGCTATGAAATTTTGGTCAGTAAGATACCTGGAGAAAAAGTTGTTTATTTCAAATGAGGCAATAATTAATAAACTACTTATAATAACTAAAAATCTGATAAACATGCTTAACTTCTTCTGTTCAAGGATAGGTCTGACCCACATTGCAGTTAATATTTCAAATGTCTCCAAAGATCAAATCCTGAAATTTTATTCCTGCCAGGTGTCAGTGATAGGACTGATCCTAAATTAAAGAATTTTTTCTCTTCTGTCCTCTGTTTCTACTTCAGGATTATATATAAATCATAGCATAGATAATGTAGTTTACTGTATAAATTATATTAGAAGTGTTAAACCAGGTTACTTCTATGTTTGAGAATAACATTCATATATGTGCCATAAACATAAGTAATAAAATCTCACGCTTCAGGGCATTGCTTGATCACTTTTTATCACAAAAAAAGCCATTGTAACATAGCTTCCTGGAAAACATGGTACAAATGACTTTTGATTTCATCTCTCTGAAAAGCGCTTCGTTCAGTAGAATAATGGATTAGAGAGCCTGTGTTTGTAAATATATGAACTTTATTCGGTGTAAAACACTAGGTCCCCCAGAAGATAAATGCCTGGTCACTAGCAGCCTTAGACACAGACAGACAGGTCTATTGAAATTATTTGGGGTGTTCTCAAAGAGATAAGGGAATCTATGAAATTTAGGGAGAGGTCTCATGGTGTTATTTCCAGATGAAGCTTGTATTTTGTTCATTTCAGAGGATAAATAAACATATTACCAAAAAAAGAAGTTTTCTTAAGAAATACATAAATAATATTGACAGCAAGGTGTTTCTTAATTTTAATTCCTGATTAAGAGCAGAATGATGACCTACAGGATATAGACTGAGGAGCTGTGTGTCAGAAAATCACAAGTGGTTAAATTATCACTTTGTAGAATATACCATTTGTCAGTAAGAGTGTGTCACTCAAGTTTAGAATTATAGAATCAGTTCTATGATGACTACGGAATGATTTTGGTTATGACACTAACTTAACATATCATGTAGTATTAGTTTCTTTTTGTATAAAATTAACATTAAACTAGCAAGTCTGTAAAAGATACTTTAATATGAAATTGTTATTATTATTAAGACTTTTTGTAACTGTGTACTTAACATTGCTTTTTTTCCCTAGCACACATTAAAAAAGATTATGACATCTTTTTGCTGGAGTTTTTAGAGTTTCTATAATAATTTAGGAATATAAAAATTGCCTTAGTGGAACTATCAATCCTAGATCTGTGTCTTCTGCTATGGATAATGGTGGAAATCAGAAGTTTAATGCACTCCCTCCTATTTCTACTCTCACAATCCACCTAATTCCAGTACCTCATAACAGTAAGATATTTCCTTCTGACCTCTTCTCATGCTTTGGAACACACTTACTGGCAAGCCTTATAGTTTTGTACCTGTAGGTATCTGTAAAAGTTGATTTTTATATTAGTAAATATATAATCCCTTTCAAGAATGCACCCCAGTAATGTTTGGTGACAGTGAATTCCACAGTTTAATCATATATTGTACTCTTGATGATGTCTGTGGTTGAGGCTTATTTAAAGTTTTAAGTTGCTCACAAATGGCTTTATGAAGCAAATACTTTTTGCGGTACAGCACCAACGAGGAAAAAATATAAAGTAGAAGAGACCATAAGCAATTACAAAACAAATGCAGCACCAGCCTCAACTCCTTGTCTCAGTCAGGTTTCTACATATTCTGCTTCTTGAAGAGTTCAAGACTGAGAAGAGATTTCTCTTAAGGCTTGGAAAATGACTGAAAGATAATGTTATAAGACTTAGTGCCGAAGAAAGGTTTTGAAGTGTAGAAGAAGACAGATCAATCTTCATAAATATTGGATGGAGAAATGGATATCTCATAATCAAGTGGGAAACCTTATAGCTTATATTATTATCTCCAGATGTTGTTAGTTGTATCTTTTGTAAAAATAGTCTTGCACAGGTTCTTCTCTGGAGCAACTCTGAGGGCCTCGTATCACTCTGATACTGCGGCTGAACTTGTTTGGCAAGGGATTTCTTCCAGCTGGTTAATTCCTACCAAATGGTAGGACTTTGTCATCCAGTGTCACTACTGATGTCCACTGACAAATTTTACTGTAGAGCAACCTTATTCCTTGCTGGTGACCAAGTGAGCTGGGACTTCTTCCTCTAGTATGTAGTTGTATTTAACTGTGTAATTTTAGAGTTTACATTTTGATGTCTCCTGGACAGTTAGCTTGACTTGGCTGGGAAGTTCCCCCTCAGTCTTTGTGGATTTGCCAAATGAACCACAATCACCTGATGAACATAAACGGGGTCTCCCTCTCTCTGCTCTCAGTGAGCACCATGTTGTTGCCCAGATGCATGCGGGTGGGTAAGAGTCACTTGCCAGTGCTGCTGCAACAAGGGTGCAATTAATACAAGCAGTGTTTGTTTTGTGTATGCCCTGTGTATGTAGCAGTAGTAGAAATTAGGAGTGCCTCACTAATGTTTTGTCAGCAATCAGAAAATCTTCCCTATATCAGAAACAAGGTAATTTCAGGGTCTGATCATGTCTTCTCTGCTGACTGCAAGACTAGATTATTCACTGTCTCTGTGCTTTCTGACCTTATATGGCTTCAAATATTATGCTAGCAAAGGGCTATACTCCTCTCTATCCACTGTGTGATAAACCCAGATAATTCAGGCCCTGAATTGTGAAGCTGTGGTTGATAACTCTGTTCAGTGGAAGCTCCATTTGTTGCTCTAGAATATTGTCATCCTTTACAGATCTTCCTTCCTCAAATCTCTTAAATAGAAGAGCAACTTTTCTTCCAGTCAGTTTGAAAGACTGACTTCTTATCTGCTGCTCTTGTTGAGATTTTTACTTCAATTGCTAAGAAATTCACTCCTGTGGCGAATATTGTGAAGTGTTAGAATAGATTCATAGATGTTTAAAGCTAATAGCTACCTGTTAGTTGTGGAAATACGATCAGCAGTAATCATAGCAACCTACATTTAGTTAGAACTTACCTTAAAATAAAAAAATACTTAGTTCATTACCAAAAAAAAAAGTAATAAATAAAACTATACATTATTTCTATTTTTAGTGTGTATCTTCAACTTTCAGTCAGTAACTCTTTTGCTTTCCTCTTCTTAGTCATTTAGTATTTTTCAGTGTCCTCAGACTCTGTAATTAGACACCTTCTTTTTTGATAAGCAAAAGAGATGAAGCTCTCTATACGTCCCCTCACTATATTTTTTTTAACCTCTTCTGTCTGTTTTCCTCAAAGTCCTGTATAAATAACAGATCTTGTTTATAGTTTGATATCAATCTTACCATTTCCTTAAAGATGGGGGAATCTTCAATCTTACATGCCGCTCCTCTACTCATATTTTCTAGAATTTCATTACATCATCTTCCTGTGGCTTTATGATGATTCGAGAAATTTGTCCACATCCTTTACTTGTCTACACAGCCAAGTGGAAAGCAGAAGAATCACGCCATGAGGAATTCAGTCGCATCCAGTGTTTGAGTGGATTGGGATCCAGATTTCGACTGTGCTTGTGAAAGTTTGTGTAACATAAATACTGCTTAGTAAGTCTTACCTGGCTCCCAAATTAGCAATCGTGCAAAAAAGTAACATGTTCTTGTCTGATAGTTTTCCACTTGATGAGCTGTTTCTGTATTTCTTAAAGATCTCTTTAATAGGTGAAAAAGATTATCATAATTTCTCAGGCTTTATTTCTCTAAACAGACATTTTGCGTTTGTTTCCAATCCCAATCAAGTACTCTGAATTGAAGTTGTCACTCATTTTCCTTAGTTTTTTTTTTTCCACTAGTCTTTTTTTGACATAAGGGAGAAATTGGAGGGGGGGACACACATCCGCTCATTACTATTAAGCAACTGGAAAGCACAAACTGTATTACAGAAATTTCCCTGGAGCTAAAAGTATTTTGGGAGGCTTGCAAAAGTGTTGAAGATTCAGGTGTCTGTCTCTTTCCTTCAAAGACATTAAAAGAAACAGACTGACTAACCAGTAGGTGTAGCTTAGTCACAAAGTCCTACGTGTAGTAATCATAATGCTAGACTATTATTCCACTGCCTATTTTCATTAGTGCAATCAACTCCCCTGCACAGCAGGATTTAGAGGCAAACTATGTCTTGCAGAGAATTTTCAAAATAAGTATGTTCTTTTTACTGAAGTGTCAAAGTTGAAGAGTTTATAATACCATGATGATACTTAAAAATATAATGTGAAGCAATTCAAGAAGTTGGTGGGGTTTTTTGCATATGAAGCTCCTACCTCAGTTAAAATTAAGCATCTCATTTGACTTTCCTGCATTCCTCTGAACAAATACTGTGAGATTTGACACCAAAGTAGTCTAGCTGAAAATTATATTTCCTGGTGGAATTGTCATGAAAAAATATGCTTTGGATTTCTAGCACAACAATGTTTCCAAAATTAATATCCTTCACTAGAGTATATAAATTTTGTTTAGTTTTTATAAAATTACCAGCCATTTTTATGTGATCATGTGTTGTATACAGAGATGTTAAAGCCCAGACAAGGGGTTGTGTGTCCCAGAACGTATCTGAAAGGTGTTGCACAAGGACTCCGACATTTACGGGCTCCAAAGCGTGGGTAGCTCCATAGAAGTGTATCACATAATATGTTTCTGACAAGCAAGAGAGGATTTTATATGTAGTTCAAGAATAATCTCATTTTAAATCAATATTTAAACTCCAGTTACAAAATTCAGAAAGAGTGAATCATTGGTATGATCTTACAAGTTTGAGTCATGAGACTAAAATCCATTTTGCTGATTGGGTAATTGAAGAACAAAATAAAATGGTATGTGATTCTAGAAAAGGTTGAGTCTACTGAACTCTCTTTAAATGAGATCTGAGTTAGGCCTTGTTATGACCTTAGTGGGCATACTCAATATTGTTATAAGCTGTTCAAACTTCTGGAAAAAAAGGCCTGTTCCACAGCTAGCAATAGAGTTTTTCTTGAGGAGGAAAAGAAATAACTGTAATTTTCTTCCCAGATGGGCTTTTCTGAACTTCATTTAATTTTGTTGTGTGTATGAGAGATCAAAATGATCAAATGGACCTTGGCTCTCAAAATATGACATAAAATTGATGTCATAAAATTTTTTGACTGTCACATCCACAGACTCAGTATATTCTTATACTTGGTTGAATTTAAGTATTGAAAAGGCTGGGAACCAAAAGTAAATCCTCATAGCTGTTCAAATTGTGAAACAGCACTAGTTCAACAAATACTAGAAAACTGGAATCACAACAGATGTAACCAGTGTTGACCCACAACTATTCTGAAGATACCTAAATCTCTGACTTTAAAAACGAGTCAAGTGTGATTTAACCAGAAAAAACACAATGCAGGGTTGCTAGTCACTCCACTGGCATGATGATGTGCAGCTCTTGGGAAGCTTTAAGAGTTCCTGATGGGGACGAAGACTGATAATGGGCCATGAAATAGCCCATGGGATTCTAAATGGGATATGGGATACTTTGCTTGCAAATTGCCTCATGAAATTCGGTCTATGATGTCCTTTATGACTCGCTGTCATATCATGCAGTAGTGGTTAAGTGCCTACTGTGTAGGAAATTAATTGCTGCCTTTCAATTAAATTCATTCCTAGTGAGTGGACGAGAGTCACAGATGGTGAGGTTTTTGTAGATTCTGCAGCTTAGGAAAATGAGGAAGAATGGGACCTCCTGGCTCATTAAATCCAATCCCATAATTCTGTAGACAATCCGTATGTTAATATTTTTTTTGTAAACCAGGCAAATTCCACATTAAATTTACTTTTTTCTGCTCAGCTAAAGAGACGTTGTTGTAGAAGACCAGTTGGATAGTGAGAAGAGGATGCAGCTGACTTTTTGACCATTAGAAGTCTTCTAGCCACATAATAAGTTTATTCTGTATGTAAACCACTGATTTCTCTACCAGCTTGATCTTTTACTTTAATAACTCTTAATCCTCTATAATTTGTTTGCTCTACTTATACATGGCAAAAATAGTTTCCTCAAAACTTTTGTTTGGTGAATTATGAAAGTAAATTTCTTTTATTTTTCTTTATTTTTTCATTCTTTCAATCATCTCAGACTTAGTTCGTCTTTCTGAAAACAGGTGATAACCAGATATTCTAGATGAGACGAGATCTTAGTGCCTTCTGTTTCCTTGTTAGAAATATTGCTTGCTAGTAAAATTATTCTCTCTTCTTTTAAGGTATCAACACACGGCTTGCAGTCAGTCTCTAATTAACTCATTTTTTCTTCAGGTTCTTATCTGCTGCGATTTCAGTTCTAAGAACCTTCAGTTTTAGTGTAGGCAGTCTTAATCCAGTCCTGAGGTAATACTTAGTGCATGATCTTGCATTTTATTGTGCTGAAATGTATCAAATTTTAAATCAAAAGTTTTACTGCAATTCCCACAGTCATGCAGTCCTGTGTGTCATTCTGATCCTTATTTAGCAAAAATATTTACCTACTACTGAATATTTGGAGTATAAACATAAGACGTATGCATATATGGCAGAGAACTCTCATAACTTGAGCTGATGACTGGTGATCTTTTTCATACACATGATCCTGTGAATGGCTTCACTATAAATTCATCCATAAGACTACTTCAGCATCCTGACCAATGTATCTATCTAGAATGCAGGCTTCATTATATATTGAAGCATATATTTAACTAGACTCCATGTAAGTTAATTTATATGCACATATACATTAAGTATGTAGTTGTCTCTCACTTCTTGCATTCCCAACTATAAGCCCCCTCTTGTCATTTTATGGCTTTAGATTACATGTAGCTTATAGAGGTTCCCTTCAATCTACTGTACATTTTGAAGTGTTGTGTTGTAAGTTATTTGACTGGTCTTCACAGTATACTTTGGTTGATGAAGCAGAAGAACACAAACTCAATGAACTAGAAAATAAACTTTAATCCTAGCTGGTGAAGAAAACGACAAAAGATATGTAGAGATAGATAATGCAGTAGTTATAATAAAGGGAACAGGACAGTTACACAGGCTTGATCTACTAGTGACCTGGATACAAAAAAACGTTATACAGTTGCTGAAAGTAGGATCCTCCTTATAGGAACAAAATAACTAGACTATGCTTTCAGAATGTAAGGATCTTTTATGGGAAATAACAAGATTCAGGTCTGTGTAGAATAGCAAATACTTTTATTACAGTATAATTTCCTATAGCCTACAGGGCATCTGTGTGATATCACCACTGAATGCCTGGAGATAAATCAAAAGAAGTTATTAGAAAAACCTGACAAGAATGGTAAAACAGTGACCTTGAAACTTCATCTCCTCAAAGATGGTCTGGATAATAAATATGAGGGTTTATTTCTTACTCTTCACCTTCCTGATGGAGAACTTTTCACCAAAGCTGATAGAATAGATCAGAAATTAGTGATTTGTTAAGATCCAACCAGAAGATTGAAAAATGGAAGTTCCAGACTCCTTCACGCTGGCATGGATGGAGACAGGAGCTACAGTGAGCTTGCTATTACATGGGCATTAAGAGAGCAGAAAATATCAAAATTCAGTAAATCCTATTTAATCTTAAAACACTGTTAATATATGAAGGAAAAAAACTTATTACAGGACTGATTTTAAATATATGCATCTGCGTATTGCATAGTGTAGCAAAACTAAAAGAAACTATCCAAAAATAGTGTTGCTTTTTAGTTAAGGAACATAATAACAAAGTGTGTTTAAGAAAACATATAGGCATGTGTAGGTGCAACAGTATCTTGGCAGGTAAAAGGAAGCTCTCTCTGTTCCCAGAAGCTCAGATGGAAGGTGATTGAACTATGAGATCTCACCCCCCAAAAACAGGGAGAATTGACTGACTGCTTCAAGAATGTGGAAGAGGAAGCTGGAAAGTGGCACCTAGCCAGAGACAGTAATGGAAATCCTTGTAACCAATCAGCTGAACATGTGCTTAAGGCCAAAAAGGCACAGAAAATCTGTCAATGATGTTCAAAGTCTTACACAGAAAAAAACGGTAAATTTTTGTTAGGGAAAGAAAAACATGCAGTTTGCTAATCATCATAGTAGACAGGGAGTTAAGGCTCAGATTTTTTCCTTTTTCTTTCGGTCTCTATGGCTACTCTATTCAAAATAAAAGGTTAAATTTGGATTTCACAAATAACCTCTCATTGACTAGTCAAGTGCTTCATATATCTTAAAATAATTCACTTATCTGAAATCTAATATGAACTTTGTACATCAATATCAAATTGCTCTTTACAGAAAATTTTATACTGTGTGCTGACTGGGCCTCTTTCAGCACTCACATTGTGTAGTCATTTATACTTGTGAAAAGCAGCACACTAAAATGTTGGTTTGTTTTACAGCCATATCATAATCATTTATATGGATGACAAGTAAGAACTGGGACATGCACAAGCCTTTTTGTCCTGCTCATCTGAATAAGTTTATTCCCTCAAGGCTACAGAAATGTTCAATAAGTTAAGTGTTCACTCAGAACAGAAGTTCTGTAGGCTGCGTGGGGGCAGAAACTACCAAGGAATGCTTCGTATCAAGTTTATACCCAACAGAGTGGGGATGAGTAATTGTTAGGTGAGAAGTTGCTATAACTTTGTGTTAGCAGTTTTGAGCTCAGCTACAAGATATTATCTAAGACTCAATGGAGAGCTGACTAGGTGACTCAGAAAATTAGTAATGGCTTATACAATCGTTTCTAGGTCAACAGTTTGTATATATTTGTTTATATATATATTTGTATATATTGAACTTTACTGTTGCAAGTCATCACTAGCTGATGACTCTTCTGTGGTCTCTGAATTGCCATTTTGTGTTTGGCTTAGTGGATGGATCACTTAAAATAACTGCCATGGCAGGCCTTATTTGGCATAGCTGCTCATTACTGCAGTAGAAACTAAGACCTGAATGGGCATGGAGGTTATAACTGCTCTATCAGCCCTAGATGAAGCTCTTTCAAAGCAGAAATGAGATGCATGCAGTGTAATATGGAAAAGGTAGAACTGAGAAGCTTAAAACCAGCTGAGACAACTGAACTGTGTAGTCTGATACTTCCTATAAAAAACTTATATTCAACTTGTTTTCCCTGCACTGACCTTAGTATCTTATATAAGTGACAACAGGAAAGACACTCAGAACCAGAATCACCCTTGTAAGATGCCTTCTCTTCTCTGCTGGTTACTGGAACAGTGAAGGCTCTTTAATTTGAGCATGTTATTAAAATGCTTGAAGCTGGATGACACAAAACCAGGTCTGTCTGAATCTAAAGAATCACATTGCTTCTGTTAGCTGCTTATCTCCAAATCAAATTTCTTCCAATGCTCTTTCACTTTCTCTCTAAGAATGGTGTGCTTTATTTCTAATTGGAATTTGCCTGACTTAAGCTTGCAGTAATTAGTTAAGATTGTCTTTTCCTAAGACTTTGGATAGGTCTTTATTACCAAGTATTGCCATCCTATGACAGTTACTATGTATCACAGGAAGGGTAACTGACCAATTATAAATGTTAGTGATCCATCAATGAAGACTATGCTGTGCTTGAATTAAAAGTAGAAAATAACACTGAACAATAACTGACTTTTAAATGCTGAACATTTCCTTAATGCTTTGAAATTATCTGGTAAGTGTTGAAGAACATGTTGTCCAAGGAAACTGAGTTATGTATGGATAAATAAATAATAGCATATTACCAACAATTTTTTATACTGCTGTCCCCATTTCTTTGGCTGCATCTGAAAATAATTGATTATATGTTAGTGTTATTGTGCAAGAATTAGGTGTCTGAAGTAATTCTAATATGAGTTTCATTAGATGTTGAAAAAAACAGAAAAATATGTTCATTTTACAGGATTTTTTGTTTTTGAAGTGTTGTCCACTACTATAAAACTTAAAGTCGTGGTGTTGGAGTAAAGCGAAACAGTTCCAACTAGTGTTATAGCCAAGCCTTTCTCCAGAATTCCAATAAAATAAGTCTTGCAATAAATTGTACTGCTTTTATTTAAAAAGCAGTATTTTCGTTTGTACACACTGCATGTTTCTTAAGAAGCAAGCAAGAGCAAGACCGGCATTTCTGATTTTGACAGAGGAGGAAGTTCTGAAGGAGAGGATTTTGGATTCAACTTTCTTTATTAGCTCACGTGTGTGTGGGGGAATGGATAGCTTTGGGCATCTGTGTGCTTCAAACATCTGGACCTCCTGAGGACAACCCACTTCTACTTACACATTATATCTGAACTGTATGTTTTAGAAATTGTGTTCCTGGTTCTTATTTACACTTAGAATTTGCATGAAAAAGCTGAAATTAAAGGAATCAGATAAGACCTTTCTCTTACATTTAAATTGCATCTAAATGCATCTTCTGCCCACAAAGAAGGCTCAGCCCAGTGTTCTCTGAAAAGTAATCTGGTTCTTTCCTTGAATATTAATCATACAGGTGTTCAATCTGGTTTTGACATGACTGCAGGTAATCATGTTTTCTACTTTCTTTACAGTAGTTTCCATGTATGTTTCATTCAAGTTAGTTCTTTGTTATTTCAGTGTGGCTGAAAGAGTACCTTTGCAATCTCATGAACATGCTATTTACCAAATCATTAATACTGAACACGAGTCAAGACCAGCAATAAGTTTTCCAAACCTCATTTGCAGCAGTGATAAGGAGATAACATTTTCTTCAGAAATTACTTTTAGACAGGGCTTCAGAATGTGGTTCTGCACAACTGCAAAGGGCAAACAAATGTCAAAAAGTAAGACTGCTGTATGCAGCATCAAAATAGAATGAGGACAATATCTTCATTTCCAGTGCTATTCTGCCCCCTCATCCTCTTTCTCCCTGACAGGACAGCCTGTTCCTCTGTGCTGATTCCTTCCTTGTGGAGATTAGTGTTGAGCCAACCCTTACCTGCACCCTCTTTGAAAATGATGTCACTTCCTTGCTTCTCAGGGAGAGTTCATTACAGACCCCCAGTGTGACTGATGAATTTGAGCAGATACATGTGGAAAAGGAACAAAAAGCATTTGGGAAAATGAGAAAGCTCAAGAAATATGTTGACAGCTTAGCTTGTAATAGAAAAAATTGAAAGAATAATGGAAAATAAATGCATAGTGTAAACCTGTCTCCCATCTTCTGACAGCTGTGGAAGATCTGCAGTTATTTCCTTGATTCCATCTTGAGTTGTTCTATATATTTAGGATAATTTTAAACAATGCTTTTGTGGAGTCAGGTACTGCCAATTATATTGCACTGTGCAGAAGGGTGTGAAGATGTTATCGAACAGGGATTTTTCTTTTTTTTTTTTTACTATTACTGTTCAAGAAATTATGTTTTCTAGGTCTCTCAAGAGTGTTACTGTATTTCTTTGATAACCGGTGCTTGGACGATCTCAGAGGCAAAGCTGGGTTTTGTGCACCTGTGGGGCTATGTGTGTCATCAGTATGTGTGTGCGTATTTTAATACCGATTAGAAACTTCAGTGTTTATTGAAGTCTTGGAAACTGAAATAATTTACTTTAAGGAAAGATAACACATAGGTAATAATATTTACCTGAATCAATGGTTCTAGAAGTAATGGGAAGGTCTCATTTTCAGCAGTTTTTGGGTTACTTCTGACACTGACTTATCTGAGGCAGGCACACAGCCTACTGAAAATGCCCAAACACCCCTCAAACAATCTAAACAGGTCTAGACTTCAATTCTAACGGCAGTAGAAAGTGCCAGCGCAAGACCAGTGTATCCCCTGACTCTCACTCAATACTTTACTATGAATGGTTAATGGGTCCATGAGCATCTGGTACAGGAATGAATTTGATTCATCACTCCACAAGTGTTGATGCTCTGGTTACCCTTTGGTGCTAGTTATGTTAAATGGGAGGTTACAGAATTTTGCTCACTTCTGAAAAGTAGTGCGCTATGGCCTTTGTGCAGTTATATGTTAGAATTACATCCGAATGCAGGAAACTAAGCAAAAACACAGAGTTTATAATTCCTCTGTCTCAACACATGTTTAAGTTTAAATACAAATGTAAATGCTTTCCTAAATATGAATGTCTTTGCAAATTTGAGCTGTAATGAGGATGACAAATTTTAATGAATGGTGTGATTTTTCCTCCCCTCAAATGTATTCTTCAAAACACTTTATTTTTCATTGATCACCAAATTGTACTTGAATCAAAGAGACTATAAACCTCTTCTTGCTAGAATAAGATTTTTATATGCAGAATATTTCAAGTTTTTTTTTTTCCAGTCTCCTTTTAAAAGTCTTAGTGGATAGAAATTTGGTAACTTTCCTTCATAAACTATTGTATATTCTAGTAGAAGTGACTTTGACATGCTTTGTTCCTCTCAGTTTTGACCCATTAATATTAGTTTTCCAGATCTTAAAGTGGTAAATAGGGTAGACTGGAAATTCTTATACATAGGCTTAACAGCTGTAATACTTCTTCTTACAGGATCAAGACCTTTAGGCTAATAGTCTACAGGTGTATAGAAGTTGTGTAGAATGTCATATTTCAATTTTCTTGTGTCATCTCTTAGCCAACCTGTATGTGTGGATGCTCACTGCGAAAGATTCTTGTTAGTACAATACTTAATAGAACAGAGTTTAAGAGGTGTTTGTCACTACTGTTGTCGCATATTTAAAATGTTGTTAGGTGAGCATGATTTCTTCCTTGAAACTCTACCTTGCCAGAAGATGTCTTTTGTTAGACCAATGACTAAAATTGGAAGCATCTGACAAATTTGGGTGTATATAAACTTATTTGGATCTAACCTTAGACCATTAATTCAACAACCATTTCCCTCCTGACTAAAACTCCAGGGTCACACTGCACATGACAACTCTCTGTGTCACTATTTGTGGCTGCTGTGAACCCCACATTCCTGGAAACATATTCGTTATCCTCTGGCATAAAAAGTAGCACATAAGATATGATAGAAGCGTCCCTCCAGAAAAAAAGTGTGAATATTTCAAACATGGGAGGTATCTTTCTTTTCCCTGAATGTTTTGGACACACAGTAAGGTTATGTTTACAGCAATCAAAATCCTCAGACCTAATTTACACTTAGTTTGAAAACAACTAACAATGATCAGGAATGACAGGAAGCTCTACCCTGCTGTCACGAGAATATGTTGCTCATGTCTTCATTTAGAGAACTCTTTTTTGCCTAGAGGCAACAAGGTAGTTTTCACACTGCTATTATTATAGAGTGAGGTTTAAATAGTCCATTTCACATTTTTCTATGTAATATTTAGCTTCTCTGTGAGCACTGCTGAGATCCTTGGAAGAGTGGGGACATCCTCGAATTTACTACACTTCTGAAATAATAGGTAACTGATAGACAATAGGTAACTGGCAACTGCTGTGTATACACTGCTGAATTGTGTGCATGAGGTGCCACTTATTTGTTTTCTTTTACACTTTTTTGAAGGCAAGAAAACAATTTCAAAGCAATAAAAAAGTCCCAACAACCCCCCCCACAACTCTCTGACTTGCAAAGCTAAAATGGGCTTGTTGTTTTGTTTTATGAATCACTCAGCCTCTTTGAGCCTTAGTGTGCTTCAGATCGTAGCACTGCCACACTTCTCATGAAGTTACCCATTGCATATTAGCAATGCAGGTATGGCCTCTTCCTGTTCCAGAAGAAAGTTTCCTTTTTTCCCCACCTTGTAGTCCTCAAGAGTCCCAACTTTTATGTCCTTTTACTGAAAAATCTGATGTTTAGTAGTGGAGTCTCACAATTCTTCTATTTTCTTTTACAACTTTGTAAAAAGTAATTTCGAGTTAAAGAGAAGGGAAGGAGGAGCCTGTCCTTCAGAAAAGACAGGCTCTTCAGATGAGAGGCAGATCTTACCAAGGACATATTCTGTTTGGCTTATTTCCTAGGGATGAGATGAAACAAGTCATGTTGCTTCAGACAGATGAAAGCTGGGAAGGAGATGGGGGTTGATTCTGACCCCAGTTCCTACTTGTCAAAAATGTGTGATTTGTTCTCTATTTAAATATATTATAAAGAGCAGAGGGGGGCGGGTGAAAAATGGAGGAAGAAAGCCAAAAAGAATCAACCATTTGCTGGTGGGTTAGCCGTCAACTCTCATCATGAGAATGGTATCATACCATAATAGTAAACCTTGCAAAGTGGAATGCAAATGTGCCTTTTTCTGAGAGTGTCCAATTTGTTTTAAAGGGCCTGTGCTCAAAGACACACTCCAGGAAACAGTTTAACACTACAATCTTAAGGTAAAAAAGATTATTTTAACAAGAACTTCATTCTTGAACATTAACAAACCTTTAACACTACCTTAAGGAGCAGGATAAGAAAAAGTAAAACGTGACATGTATATTTTATTTGGATCTCCTTTCTAATTTAATTTAAAAAAACAGAGTGCTCAGACCTACTGCAGGATGGACATCACTTCTTTCTGAGAGAGTTCTAACAGATTACAAAATTCAGGGTCACATCCCAAGTGTATCAGATTGCCACTGTTATCTAGTCATACTCAATAGACCTTATTAAATGAGACACATCAGTCTCAGCTGGTATCTGAATTGCAACTCTTACAAGTAACTGGGGAAGAAGGTTATTTGTTCTGAGTATAGTTCTCTCCTGGGAGAGATCCAGGTTTGTGTTTAATAATTCTTATGTATTTAGGGTTCAGTCTCGCAGTCTTTGCTTGAACAAAACTTCTGCTAGCATTAACCTCGTCACTTAAGAAATCTTATATTTAACATTTATATCTTGAAAAACCTGTACAAATAGCCAAGCTAAGAGGACAAACAAAACCTTTTATCATGGGAGAAATTTCTTTCTCCCCAAAAGTCTCAGAGTTGCATGTCATCTTTGTGTCTTGTCAATTTATGATCTGCACCTTGTCCTCTGTATACATTAAACAATCCAGATGAAGTCACCAAACTCAAGCACTGTTAGAAAATGTTGGTAGCTGATCATATCCATCTTTAGTTCCAGCATATTCTGCTGTATAATCTGCTACGAGTTCTTCATGTACCTTGCTTTGTTTATATATGTCCCTGCAACCTGCAACATGAAGAGAAAGGGCAGTAATTTGGTGGAAAGACATAGTTAAGTTTTGGCAGACAGAGAAGGAATGAAGAATCATGGCTAGAACAGAATATCTACATATCCATCACCAATAAATACATATTTTTTTGTGACGCACTTAAATTTTGTAATATCTCTCATAAAACTCGGTCTCATCAATATCAATAACTTACATCTTCATCAGGCAGATTATGTTGTCTTAGTACTAATTACTTTCAACAAATAAAGCAGCTTGTTCTATGCAGAACCTATCTAACTATGTTAAGCCTTGATAAAGTTGCAAATATTTGCATTTGGTATGACTACTTTTATCACAATTTATAAGAAACAGTCAGTATCAGAAGTCAATTGCTTTAGCAGAAGCTCTAAATGATCTCTGAAAGCCACATCAGAAGAATAAGTGACTAATTTTCAGAAAGAGTGGTTCTACTGGACACTTCCAAATTTCTACAAGAGAACTAGTGTTCAGTTAACCTCATGATACTAAAAATCAGTTAAAACTTCAGATCTGCAGCTCAGACTGAATCTAAGATTCCAGACACTTGGGAAATTTTCCGGTTTTGGCTGCAGCCGGCAACAAAAGCGCCACATGGCCGCCCCTCCCCCCGCCGGGGTGCGGAGGAGAATGGAAAGAAACAGGCAGAAAACTGGTGGGTCGGGAGAAGGGCAGTTTAACAGAACAGCAGACAAAGGGAACAGCAAAAACAACGATACAGAAAAGGGGAATATACAAAGCAAACCAGCAGAACAGAACCGCTCTCTCGGACCGCACTGCCATTGTGCCCTCCCGAGCTGCGAGAGCGTTCCCGCCGCGCCGCCCCCCCCACCGGAACCCAGCATGACGGCACATGGTATGGAATACCCGGCTCTGTTTGGCCAGGTG
>Ga0065711_1005047_pt1 | contig 22606 bp, 11 predicted proteins | sample Hoacrofraction12_FD_59098 | JGI IMG/M metagenome (GOLD analysis project Ga0065711, IMG submission 59098) | Hoatzin crop microbial communities from Cojedes, Venezuela - Epithelial fraction 12 v2 (version 2) | ecosystem: Host-associated > Birds > Digestive system > Esophagus > Crop | place... | reverse complement strand
CCCTCCAGAGCCACGAGTGAGTTCCCGCCGCGCCGCCCCCCCCCACCGGAACCCAGCATGACGGCACATGGTATGGAATACCCTGGTCTGTTTGGTCAGGTTGGGGTCAGCCCTCCCGGCTGTGCCCCTTCCTGGATTCTGGTGAAAATTAATCCTGTCCTGGCCGAACCTAGGACAATGTCCCATGAGAAATGAGAACAAGACTGTCCTTAGAGGTTTTCAAGACCCAAATGGACAAAGTCCTGAGCAGCCTTGTCTGACCCCATAGCTAACACTGATGTCAGCAAGAGGTTGGACTGGAGATCTCACAAGGTCCCTTCCAACCTGAATTCTTCTGATTCAAAAATGAAATTTCACCTGGTAGCTTGACCTGGTCACCTCATTAATAGCAAAATGCATGGGATCAATAGTATGCAAAGGGTGCACAGAAGCACATGACAGTGCAAAAAGGATTTGATCGTGGTTGTATGCAAAATTACTTGTGAATAGCACATATTTCATCATAGCCTATGAATTTTCAAAATTCTTCTGCTATTTAATAACACTCTGGTCAAATTCAACCTCTTTCAAAAAAATCCCAAAAGAAAGTATGCAAAAAAGGTAGGCTATTTTTTTTTTTTCCATTTAGATTGATGCTAATCACACACTGAGAGTCTATGCAAGTAAGCAGGAAGTATAAACACTTGGAAATAATCTCAGTAACTGGAATTGACTACTGATGAGAAAATGTATTATTTAGAACACAGTTATGCTTTGGATAGTACATTTAGGCATTAATGCTTGGTTCATTTAATTACTATCTCACAACATCGGTACTTGCTTCAAATGACAACTTGGCAACTTAGATTAGCACTCTAGGCTGACTGCAGGGGACCAAAAACAGATCCAATGCAGTCAGTGAGACTTGGAGAATTTCCCCATACATTTTTCCACTACGAACTAGAAAAAAAACAATGGAATTGCTAAGAACACTACTAGATTCTTAGCATGAAAGGTCACCCCATTCTGCTTTAGTGAACAAAATAGTCTTCATGCAGTCATCTGCTTCTCTAAATCCCACTGAGGGTAATAGACAGAGATTACTGGGATGGAGAACTACAGAAAACAAAAAAAAATCCATGACGCTACCATGGCCATGCTTTTCAGAAATAAGAAGCACAACTTTACAGTAACTGTTCTAACACACAGCATGTTGAGTTCTGTGAAGTGAAAGCATCACTCAGCACTCATTGACATAGGTATTTATCGTTGTGACTGACTGAAACATCTGCAGGTTCTAAATGATGAATTGCATGTTTTTATCTAACTAGTTCCTAGTCATGAATTTTTGAGTGCATAGAAATAATCCACACTATCAGAAATAGCTATTAAAATATTCTCATTGCATTTGTAACCTTATCTTTTAGAAATACTACAATGATTTAATAAAAAAAGATTTAGACATTAAGTACATTTATAACTTACACAAACCTCAAAGCAATATCGCAGAATCACAGAAGAATAGACCAGCATTACGACGCATAATGTTCCTCTGTGGTGTTCTAGCTTTAAAGCTGCTTAAAAGTTCATCTGTCACAGTATTTGTAGCAGAGCAATTTGTGTGGAAATTGAGATTTCAATCCCCTGGGCCTTGGTAACTCTTACAGAATAGAAACTCCTTTAAAGCATGCATAGTGGTATATTTGAATACATTCAAATTTACACTTGCTGAAAAGTACAGAGATTTTCCTAGCTAGCAGTAACAGCTAGGAAACAGATGTAACAGTTGCATCAGGACTTTATTGAATTTGTTGTAGGTGTAATGTGAAGCACTGATTTTGGCTCTAGAAGCTCTCAGATGTTCTCACTGGACAGTCCTATCCCCAAATTCTGCATTTCAAGCAGCTCAATCTTCAGGGAAGGATTCTATATCCGTTGTACCCTGAAAAACATATCTGATAGATTATATTTATGTCATCAATTTCACTTAATATCTCTTTAGCTGGGGATTGTCTCTGTTTTACTAAATGTTCCTGTTGCATCAAACAGTGTGTGTGTGTCCTAAGAAAGATAATTGTATGGTATATAAAGTATCAAGATGAAAACCTAAGGCAAACCACAGAACTTCACGGCAGCACTTCCATGATTAGGATACAAAGTTTAATAGTGATTCTGTTCTTGCAAGGCATAGTTTCCTGGAGGAAGGGATTATTGTTATTACTATCATTATTATTAGTATGATTACTTTCATTGTCACTGTGGCAACGACACATAAATAACAAGAATGGTGCCAATACTCTTGGAGGCCTCAGCAAAATCCATCACTTTGACAGAGGCAACCAGTCCTTCCACAAAAACCACAAGGGCAGTCAGGTACTGAAGGACCTGGGAAACTAGAAAATGAGGAAAGACCTATCAGCACATGTCTAGGTAGCAAAATGCAGTACAGTGTTAGGGTCCCTAACAAAGATGTGCAAAGCAGTAGCTCTTGAAGCTCAAAGGACTTTAGCCATGTTAGTATGTCACTGTTATCTGGCTTTACTGCCATGTCTTTAAGGAGAACTAATTAGCCTGGGGCTGACACCATTCTGATGCAGCTAAATTATTTTTTTTTGCCATTCAATCTAGCTTGTAGATTTTGAACTGTGATGTACAGTATGCTTACTGCTATCAGCTGCGTGAGTCTGAGAGATCACCTTCCTCCATTTTCACTAACAAATTACAAAACTGTTCTCTAATGTTTCCAGATTTGTTTGGTATGACTGAATGCACAGATGGCTCATCTACTGGATATTTTATACTGAAAATATTTCTTCAGATTTTTTTACCCACCTAGTATAAATGATTAATATTAAACAGATCAGCTACAGAAAAAGAGAGAATGTGGGAGAGGATGCATCACCATAATCTTGCATTATGTGCAAGAATCAGATTCAAGACTTTGTTCTGGTCAATATAGAGTGATGTATGCAAAAAAAAGCTGAAATTGTTCAATACTCCTCATTCATGTTGTTGCATTTAGTAACCTCTATGAAGGTCCAGAAAACTTGGAGTAATATCTGTGAGAATCAAACTGAGATTTTCTCCCAATCCGTGATACCACTTTAGACAACGGGTACAATGGGAAATGGGTGTAAGTCCTAACCTCTATACGTCTGCATGATCAGTGTCCTTTTTATCATTATAAAGTGCTGTCTTCTACATTGATGTTATTCATAAATAACACGCCGTTTCTTTTCAGCAGTCAAAAACAAGAAATAGAGCTATTTCTATTCCTCTTTCACTAACTCCTATAAATCCGGAAAAAGAAGCTGGCTCTGTCTGAAGATAAAAAGTAATTAACTGTGCAACACATTGGTGAAATCACCTTAGAATTGCTATAATAAACACATTCCTATTAGACAGTAATGAGCACGAAGAACAAACACTTCACATTTAGGTGTCTTTTGCCAAAAGACAAGGATTTTTCTCCATAAAGGCACAGATCTCTAAACCAAAACAATTATATTTTACTAAACAAGGGGAGTGTACTGTCATCCAAGTTCCTAGTCACCAGATTTAATTTGTATACACTGAGAGTTGCTGTTTCCAAATGCTCATTATGAATGGGATGTAGCACTGCATATTTTTCAGCATAATCTGTACAAAAGATTAGGTAGTTGTTGACTTTGTCTCCTTAAGGACCAGAGACTTTGCGTGCACTACAGAGACCTTTCTTTCTTACAAACAGGATTCTTAGCTGTTCAGTAACTTAACAGCTTTGAAAGTACAACTACATTTCTCCAGCTTTCTATAGTTGGAGGTCACTGCTATATGATATAGTAACCTTCACAGACCACATAAAATAAATGTTTCCTAAAATAAGAAAATATGTACTGCACTATCTTCTGCTGTTGCTGAAGCTCTAAATACAAGATTTAAAATAAAATTATTGAAAGGTCACATCCACATAGTGAACTTGGGTAACAAAGGTTAGACAGAATAATCTAACTTGGTTTCTGTTGTGGCATGCAGAACACTGGGTCACACATAAATTCGTGTATTCATTTCCTGTAATTCCATACCCTATGGGCTGCATCTCAGGGTGCTGAGAAAGCTGGCTTATGTCCTTGGAAGGCTGCTTTCTATCATATCTGACAGGCCATGGAAACTGGGGAAGGTCCCCAGTGTCTAGCAAAGGCAAACATTGCACGTATCTCCCCAAAAAAGCCAAAAGGATGATCTGGGGAACTACAGGTCAGTAAGCCTCACTTTAGTCCCTGGGAACATCATGGAGGGAGTCCTCTTAGAAGACATTTCTAGAAACAGAAGGAGAAGGTGGTGACTGGGAACAACCAGCACAGGTTGAGAGCAGCCCTCTGGAGTAGGACTTGGAGTACTGGTCAATGAAAAGCTGGACATGAGCTGGCAATGTGCGCTCCCAGCCCTGAAGACCAACCATATCCTGGGCTGCACCAAAAGAAGTCTGGCCAGCAGGACAAGAGAGGTGATTCTGTGCCTTTACTCTGCTCTGGTGAGAACCCAACATGGAGTCCTGCATCCAGCTCTGGAGCCCTCAGCACAGGAAAGACATGAAGCTGTTGGAGCGGGTCCAGAGGAGGGCCACAAAAATGATCAGAGGGATGGAACACCTCTCCTATAGGGAAAGGCTGAGAGAGTTGGGACTGCTCAGCCTGGAGAAGAGAAGGCTGCGGGAAGACCTTATAGGAGCCTTTCAGTACATAAAGGGGGCCTGCAAGAAAGCTGGAGAGGGACATTTTACAAGCACATGTAGGGACAGGACAAGGAGTAATGGCTTTAAACTGAAAGAGGGTAGATGTAGATCAGACATAAGAAAGAAATTCTTTACTATGAGGGTGGTGAGGTACTGGAACAGGTTGCCCAGAGAGGTGGTAGATGCCCCCTCCCTGGCATTGTTCAAGGCTAGGCTGGATGGGGCTCTGAGAACCTAATCTTGTTGAAGATGCCCCTGGTCACTGCAGCACAGTTAGACTAGATGACTTTTAAAGGTCCCTTCCAAACCAAACTACTCCATGACTCTACAGGTTTATCAAGGGAAAACCATGCCTGAACCATCTGAGTGCCTTTTATGATGAAATGACTAGGTTTGCAGAAGATTGTACTTGATTATAGGATGGCTTTGACACTGTCTCCCACAATACTCATGTACCCAGGTGTCGTAGTTTTACCCAGCAGCTGGCAACTATGCACTGGACAGCTGCTTGCTCACCCCTCCCCTTCCCCTGCAGCAGGATGGAGAGGAGAAATGGGCAAAAGGAAAAACCGACAATCGATTCACAGCCCGAAAAATGTTCGAACTCCTGGCCAAGACAGGATTCAAAACTCATGGCAATAAGAGAGAAAAAGCTGATAGATTCCTCCCTCCCCACCAACTGCTGTTCATAAACTTAGCATGACATTTATGATACAGAATATTTTCATTGGCCATCTTGGCTATCTGTCTGCCTATGCTCCCTCCCAGCTCCTGCGCACCTGCTCATTAGCTGAATATGAGAAACTGCAAAGAGTCCTTGACTTCAAAGCAATAACTGGAAACATGAGTGTTATTAACATTCTTATGGTACTAAATCTGAAACACAGCAGCTACTGGGAGGAAAATTAACTCTAGCCCAGCCTAAAGCAGGACACCAGGTTAGGATGTTAAGAGTCTGGAAGGGTGGACAACTGGATGACTAAAAAGCTGGCTTGCTAGCTGGGCTCAGAGGCTTGTGATTAACAGATCATACTCTACCAGGAGGCTTGTTCCAAGAGGATTACCCTCAACTCTGCCAGAAGGCTCAGAAACCTGAGAGGCTTGAGAGTGGAATCTAGTAGTAAACCCTGAAAAAAAGACAACTGTGAGTACATCAGACTTTTCCACATCTTTTGGCACTAGGTCCACCTCCCCACTGAGAACCAGGCCCACTTTTTCTATTTGCCTTACTTTTGCAGCCAATGTACATATAGAAATCCTTCTTATGGCTTTGCACATCCTCTTCTATTCTCAGCTCTTGCTGAGCTCTTCCTTTCCTAATTTCAACTCTGCACACCTGGGCAATGGCTTCATATTCCTCCTAAATAGCCCATCCCTGTTCCTTCTACCAAATGTGTGCTTCTTTTCTGCATCTGAGCCCAGTCAGGTGTTTCCTGTTCATCCTTGCTGGCCGTCTGCCATGCCTTCTTGACCATTCTCTTCCCTGAACAAGGAAGAGCAGTAACTGGAATACAGCTGCTACCAGACTAAGAATTAAAGCATGGATTAAGGCTCTAGTTAGTAGATGGTAAGTCACTTTGAGAGGAGAAAGAATATTTATGTCCTGACCTTGGATCTCAGGAGAGGGAGAGGGAATCAGCAGTCTAAACTTGGTACTTCAAGTCAAATATTCAATGAGATCACACCTTACTGTTCCATGTTCTTTCTGGCCCAGGAAATCTTGGCTCAATAGTGTTGAATATGAAGTAGTACGGCAAAAGTACCCGCTCCTTTCCTTACTGTGCTGGTTTTGGCTGGAATAGAGTTAATTTTCTTCATAGTAGCTACTATGGGGATACATTCTGGATTTGTGCTGAATACAGAGCTGCTTAGATGTTTTCATTATTGCTGAGCAGTGCTTACACAGAGCCAAGGCCTTTTCTGCTTCTCACACCGCCCTGCCAGAGAGTTGGCTGGGGATGCACAAGAAGATGGGAGGGGACACAGCTGGGACAATTGACCTCAGCTGACCAAAGGGATATTTCACACATCATGCTCAACATATAAAGCTGAAGTGAAGAAGAAAGAAGCGGGGGATGTTTGGAGTATATAATAACCATTACACGTGATGGAACCCTGCCTTCCTGAGAATGGCTGAACAACCTGCCTGTTGATGGGAAGTAATGAATGAATTCCTTGTTTTGCTTTGCTTGTGTGCGTGGCTTTTTCTTTACCTGTTACAGTGTCTTAATCTCAGACCATGAGTTTTCTCACTTTTACTCTTCCAATTCTCTCCCTCATCCCACTGCAGGGGAAATGAGCAAGAAGCTGTGTGGTGCCTAGTTGCCAGCTGAGGTTAAACCATGACAACAGGTTAACTTACAGCATAGACAATATAGGACTTCTCAGGAAAAAGCATAAAGTAAATTTGTCCCCTCATGATGATGTGTTCACTGAATATAAAATTCCCAAAACTTAGGTGAATGCTCTAATTATTAAGCTAAAAGACAGACACCACTACCTTCACATTTAGCAGAGAAACCCAGTTCTGTCAGTATACACATTAAATCTGTTCTTGGCATGCTAATCAGTTTTGGCCTCTCTTAATCTGCATGCTGCATCTTGATTTGACATCTCAGGGAACATACCATGAGATTCCTCCCCTCTGACTCTAAATAAATAGCCACTTCAGTTAGTAGTGTAGTTGCTCTTCTTCCTCTGGATATCAATAGCAAGGAATACAGACAGAGGTTTGAGAAGTGCAGATCCACTCACTGCCAGAGTCAGCCGGCAGTACGAAGCTGTAGAAGTAAATGGAGAGGTCAAAAAGATAAAGAAAACCTCTCTCCCTTTTCTTTGATTAGATCTTGCGGGACATTTTTGTTAGGTCAGCCTGTTGTATAAAAAGCAGATCAGAGTTTTCATTGTCATGTAGACAAGATGAACAGCAGGTTCTGAGGCCTAGGATAATGAAGGCTGGGGCTCAGAGCTGGCATTAAAGATAAAATACGAGATCAGCTATTTAAGCCAAGGTTTCGACTTGTTTTAACATACAGCTTACATGCACCCTTAGTCAATTCCAAATGTCAGTTTGTACTGATCTCATAGAGATGGTAAGACTGTAAGGGGAGACCTGAGACTAAGAGAATAGCTGTTCAGAATTAAGGAATGATTATTGCTCTGTAGAGATGATGATTGAACCTTCACAGCAAAAAGTGATTTCATGGTACTTACTCATTTTTAGGTATCATTTTTGGATCAGACATCCAATAGTCAACAGTTTGAATCAGAATTTTGAATTTATATATCTCAGTGTAACGCACATCCTCTTTTAGTCACTGAAATCTTTTTGAGTATTGGGTGGAGGTGTCAAGGTGTTGGCAGGGGCCGGGGCGGGGTGCAGGGAGCTGCAAGGCAGCTTCTGTGAGAAGAGACCAGGGGCTGCCTCAAGTCAGATACAGACAGCTGCAGCTGGCTCCAATGGACCAACTGTAAGACACAGCTGAGCCCTTCAGCCAAGATGGTGACACCTCTGTGAAAGCGTATTTAAGATAAGGCAAAAAACTGCACAGGCAGAGTGAGAAGGAGGGGGGAAGTGAGAAACAATCCTGTGAGCACCAAGGTCAAAGAAGGAAGGGGAGCAGATACTCCAGGTGCTAGAGCAGGTATTTCCCTGCAGCCCGTGGAAAGCACTCCTGACACAAGCAGATATCCATGCTGCAGCAGCCCATGGAAGACCCCATGCCGGCACAGGTGATTATTTCCTGAAAGAACTGTGGCCTGTGGAGAGCCCATGCTGAAGCAGGCATATATTGAAGGACTATAGCTTGGCGAGAGGACCCACACAGGAGCAAGGGAAGAGTGTAAGGAGGAGGGAGCAGCAGAGAGAAGCTGTTATGGATTGACCACAACCTCCCATTACCCATCTCCTTCTGCCACTTGGAGTGTGGCGGTAGAGGAGTTGGGAATGAAGTTCAGCCAGTGAAGCGGAGGGGGGATGAAGGACAGAAAGTGTTGCTTTATTTTGTCTTTGTTTCTTACCATCAAAAAAACTATTTAATTGGCAATCAAATATATTAATTTTCCCCAGGTCGAGTCTGTTTTGCCCATGACGGCAACTGGTAAGTGATTTCCCTGTCTTTATCTTGACCCATGAAGTTTCTTGTCTTTTTCTCCTGTCCTTCTGAAGCGAGTGACTGAGAGAGTGGCTGGGTGAGCAGCTGGCCAAGGTCAACCCAACACATTTTAGGAAAAAAACTTCTGTCTTTCCAGGAGATCTTAGAATTATTTAGTTAACCTCAAACAAAGAAAATCAGAAAATAAAGACTTAAGAATGACCAAGTCCATCAATGAAGGTAGTAATGACTCTGTAATCCTAGAATCTTTCAATAGAAGCAATTAGGACTTACCAAAGAAAATTCTACAGTAAAAAAAATCTGTATTCTTCTTAAACCCATTTTGCAGCAGACTTGGTGACCCAGACACTTGAATGTAAAATAAATTTCGTATGGACATGAAAAATATTTCACTTGGGGTATGTCTGAATCATCTGGATTATACTTTGATGTAAGGCTATTGAGATGGTAAGATTTACAAAAAAGTGATTAACACCTCAATCATGAAAACGACCTTCAGGGTAAGTGATTATAATACATTACATAATTACTTGTTCATTTTAAGATGTTTTATTGTGCAGCCAAAGGGAAAGTAATATTAGTGTTTTAATTAACAGGTTTTTAATATAAAACTCAGTGGAATATACATATATGCATTTTTTTATTGTTTTATTCTTAGATAATTGTGTACCAGTACACATTAAGAATGCAACAGCACATTGATTTGTGATAATAAAGATATAGCTATACTCTTTGATTATATTTCCCTATTTTGTTTTTAATTTTAAATTGCTGATTATATTCTAATTTATAAATCCACAAACAGTTGTAAGAGTTCTACTTGTTTGCACTGTATCTTCAGATTTTCTAACAAAAGTTTAGTAACCTACCAAACCAAAATTAAATCTGACATAGGTTTTGATTCTCCTTTGATTTCCTTAGATTATGAGAAAATTTCCTGTATTTATAGGAACATTTGTGAAATCAAAGGACTCTGGAATCATACAAACAGTCACTGAGTAAGACATATTTTAAAAGGTATCTGAGTGCTAAAAGATGACTATGTAAGCATGTTCTTTTCTTATTTGAAAGATCTATCCTCTATATACACTGTCTTATATTTGATACATTACAAAGCATAATGTTTAGAGTTGCTTGTTTCTTTACAACATTTGGAGTATAAATTCAACAGTTCTTGTTAATACCATCAACACCCATCACTCCAGCCAACGAATGACTGACCGTTTAGTCAAAGTTTCACAATGTTATACCTAACACTTAGGTACCATCAAGGTACAAACAATAAACAGTAACAACTGTGACCTTGAGTAAAGAGCTATTCTACTTAGGACTTTTAGCCACTGATTTTTCCACAGTTATTTCTATAAATGAAGCCAGACTTCTCTCATGTAAATATCGGAGGTATAGAACGAGAATGATCAGACTGAAAAATTGAAGAGCTCACAGAATTTTGTAGCTGACTGGTTACCTAGAGACTTTATGCTATGCTACTGTTAAGTTTCTTTGTGGTATCTCAGCATTAAACATCAAAAACAGTTTTCCAGGCCCTTGTCTTAGAACATGGAAGTTTAATCCTATTTAAAATAAATTGATACTTTTTGCAATGCAGTTTAAAAATGGGAAAAATTAATGATGTTTCTGTGTGCTTGGAAGTGAGTGGTCAAACTAACGAAAGGAGACAGTTTGTAGCTTTAGTATGCTTAAGTCATAAATCTCAAGGAACACTTATGTCTGTTTGCAAAGATTCTTTTGGGCAACAAGGATGATGTATACCCTATATATACAGTTGCTAAAGAGCAAATACAGATAAAATAACAGCAGCAGCTGATAGAGCTGGAACAATTAGATCTTGTGTGATCAAGAGTACCAAGTGGAAGTGAGCAGCACAGTGTCATGGAGCAAAACTGGCCAGCCAAAGCAAGTAAAAAAATAAGAGGGGCTAAGCTGGGGATGGAAAGTTCATGTCACTGGGTCATCCGCACCTTTGACGCAGCCTCGATAGCCAGCACGATTGAGGAAAACCATACATATGTAGAAGACTACTGCAGAAGAGAGAATGCAGTCATCCCTAGAAGGAATTTTGCCAAAAAAGAAAACAGAGGAAAGGAACTGCCTACTTTTGAAAAGGATTAGTTGCTTCTTTGGTATTATCTTCCTGTTACTCTTCTCTTCTTTCTAACACAGTATTGCTTTATTAAGTCAATTTTCATTTTGGGCTACGGAAAAAACAGTTTCCCGAGTGCTCAGATCTCTTAGGTATATTTTCCAAAGTATCTGGTGTGAGGACTTTAACCAGGGTTTATTAGTGATTTCCAGGGTTTAAGAAGACCATTATTTCTGCCAATTACATCCTGACAGAAAGGATACATCTGTGCATTTTTCATATGAACTGTGATCACTTTTTGCAAGAGTTTACCTGAGCTGCAAAACAGTAGATTTTATCTTAGCAGTGTTGAGAAAAAATAAAAAAAAATTAATGTGTTTTTTTTAAACAGCTAGTTCAAATGAAATAGAATAAATCCAAAGTAAGATAAGTTTATGGAAACTTAAAATTTTAAATGATACATCAGCTGTCAAAATTTTAGAGCTTTCAGAGCAGAGATCAGTATCTAAAAACTGCCTTCTCTAAGAAATTAAATTACATGATGACCAGAAAAAACATTCAAAATGTCTGATGGAAGTTAATATTTTTAAAATAAGTTTTTATAAATAAAATAAATGTAGTAATACAATTTAGCCTAACACATTTAAAGTATTGCAATTTGCTTCCTGTTTCCATTCAAATTCATAAATCTATAATATTTTCATAATTATAGTCAATGATTAAAGCTACCTCTGTACAAGTACATTAAAACATTTTTGAAATTCAAACGATCATTTAAATCAATACACACCGTTATGTATCTTTAAAGACACCTTGTCCATGACAAAAAAAAGGCTATTCCTAAATTTATGAAATTACTGAAGATGAAAGTGGAAATACACCTGTCTTTCAAAGAACTAAATCATTTTTGTTATACTATTATAAATTCAGTATCTTAAATACTAATATTTTATAGTTTTAAAGGATGTTCTTTCACTATATATAATTCCAAAGCTTCGTACTCTCAAATAGTATAATTTCCTTTTCTGTAGTGTAGGTAACTTAAAAAAAATTGCTAAATTAAATATGAAAAATCAGCTATTAGCTATTTGAATTGTAATTTCTAGAAAAAGTTTTCAAAACCTCAAAATACCAGAGACCTACTTTACAATTCTGTGTGCTTGTCAGGGAAACATACACTTGACATGCTCTTACTGTTCCACAATCCAGAAAAGCAGTGTCTTGCTCTGAAAAGACCTTGCTTTGAAATCAAATTACTTTTACTCACACCTGGGCCTGCTAACACTGCAACTTCATTTTAAAGCCTTAGTTCAACTGCCATACCAAACACTTTTTATTGGATGAATTATTCCTTCAGACTTAATCTAACTGGTACATTGCATAGTAGATGTTCAACATTGCATAGTGCATGTCCAACCAGTGTCACTTTAAGGGCGGGGATCTCTGGTTATAATTAAGCGATAGGCAATCTATCACTAATTTTTGAGTAAGTGTCAGTGTTTGATAGACACCTGGATATCACACCACCCTTGTTAGTAAATAGTAAGCTACTATTCTTGTAAATACACTAAAAGAATTTCTACCAGTAAATAGCTACTTGTAGTAATAAACGACTATTACAGCTGATTAAAAGCAAACTCACAAAAACCTCCTGACAAAACCCAACATCCTATCCTTGCAGGTTAAACATGTTAGGGAAAAGAAATCAAGTCAAACTGCTTAGTCAATAATGAAGAATCATAAAAAGAAAGCACACCTGCAGATTTCTTGTTCCTTTTCAAATTAGTCTCATAAACTCTTCGGGTACAGGTATCTTGTCTTTTATGAATACAACCGGGAATTCTTACAGAACCATATACATAAAGGTGAACACAGCTGTTTTACATCTATTAGTTAAAATCATAAATCTGCAGCACTGCTGTCTAATGAACCATAGTTTCTGAGATATCTGAGAAGTACTATTCAGAACACAGCCTTTCTGAAGAAAATATGGGGGTGGAGGGGGAGCTTTTAAAAGTTTAGACAGCAGAATTATATAAATGTCAAGGATAATTTTGAAGAACACTGCACAAGCAGTATGTCGACTAAAGTTTGTGGTGAACGGAAGAAGGATATACAGCTATATAGATATTCCCAAAACTGTACTTGTTCTTTGTACTATGGAGAAATTACATTCCTCTCAGTTCAGTGGATGTGAACTGCATCCTTTCTAATCTTATGAATTTTGTGGTATTCATCACAGGCTGGAACGGATAGGAAAAAAACATTTTATGCAGAAAGAACGTAGAAAGATACAACTTGAGGCAGACAACTATAAACATTTCTGCAAAGAGTCATATGACCCCATGTTTTCAGGTTGCTTAAGCTGGATGTATCAAAACATTAAGTATGAACTACTAGTTCTTCAACATGCAGAGCATTTAAACAAATGTCAACCTCATTTTAGAGAAATTTTACTGCATCGCTACTCATTAAATATTTTGTCATTAGTTCTGTAAAAATGTAAAGATTAACACTAAAGGCAACAGTGTCAGCCCAACAGGTCAGTAAAGTCCAAGTGTTACTATGGTTCTGTGCAAATTCAAAAGACAAAGTAGGATTTTATTATATTTGTAAATTTTACTCTATATCTGTGATAATACTTTTTTTCTTGGCTGAATTCAGAAAACATTAATTTCCTTTGCACCATAAAATCTCTCTTCTCATGTGTTTCAGCTGAATGTATGGGTGACTTAAGATATCATAAATCAAGACTTAATGCAAATAACATCTTGAGCTACTTAGCAAGAATCGGATCGAAGTTCTATTTGAATAAATACTGATTTATCCTCCAATAAGCAAATGAGCCTGTGTACTCTTTCTTGGTTTAGTTGAGGCCATTGCTACAAAATAAACAACATGTAAAACCTGTAAAATAGCCTTCTTCACTGTGATAGGGAACGGACCATACCTGTGAATCCAGGGGGACAGTAACACTGATAGCCTCCAAGCGTGTTGATGCAGCTTCCCCCATGCAAGCAAGGCAAAGTTTCACACTCATCTACGTCCATCTCACACAGAGACCCATAGTATCCAGGTACACAGTTACAGATGAATCTTCAGAAAAGGGAAAATCAGGTAAGTCAACAGAAGTAAATAACATGAACTATTCCTATATTCTGAAGCTATATGTGAGTCCTGATGCTAAGCTGGTGTCCCTAATCATCATCCATATTAAGAGAATTAACAGACTTCTTATTTCCATGTTTCTGAAGCAAGTAGAAAAAGTGTGCACAATAATTTTAGCTGAAAGTGTAAGGAATGACTTAAAGACTAATGTTCTTTTGACACAAGTCTCTGAATAACTGTAGAGTGTTATGGAACAAACACAACATACAAATTTTTCTCTTGTTTACACTTAATATTTAGTAAACATTTACATTAGAAAAGGTCATTGTTGGAAGCTGAAAAGAGAGATGTAGCAATTTCAGGATCTATTTCACTGTTATTCCAAATTAAAAAAAAAAAAAAAAGGTAATCAGGAAAAGAACAAGTTGTTCTGAAGACAGTTTCCCTTCTGGTTTCCTCTCAGGTCACATAAACAAATAGCTGAGTCAGTAGCATCTGCCTACCTCATTTTAATGCAGAATCCTGGTCATATGCTGAAGGCCCCATCCAAACCTCAAGGCAGCAAGCAGACTTTACACACAAGGAAATTATGGAATTGCTTTTCATTTACTAGTAACTAACCTGTTTACAAGATCCAGGCAAGTTCCACTGTTTTTGCAGGGTCTTGATAGGCATTCATTAGTTTCCACCTCACATAGTGTTCCAGTAAAGCCATGTTGGCAGGAGCACCTAGCGAAAAGGATGTCACTATTACTTTTTAGTTTAATATAGAATGATTCTATATTAAAAAATGTGGCAGATTTTGAGTGGTACAAATTAGGTGGTTCCAAAATTATGTTTGCTTTTTTCTGATCATTACAAAGTGCTGTACTTTAACAAGCTTCATAAGTACAGTGACTACAGCCCAAGATATAAGATTTTTGTGATTATTAGTTGAAAGCCATAGGCTTTGTGCTGACATCACTGTGCAAGGGCTCAGAACTTGACTTGGCCTGAGCTGGTTTTCACTTTTTTGGCACCTGCCCTGGAGCCAACTGACTGCTGTCTCTCATGCTTTAGCTTCAGCTCTGGGAACAGCACCTATGGTAAGGGTGTGACACACAGGGACAATCACAGTGTTACAAGTAATAGCCTTTTGTGTCCGTGTGGGCTGGGGAAGCTGGTAAACAGTACAAAGGAAGTAAATAATGACAAGGAAACATACAAAAATAGCTCCAAGTAGCCCTGAGACTGAAGATGAGAAAACCCGCACTGTAAACATCACACTTTTCCTGGCAAAGACTTCTAGATGCTGTTGACTTGTAATAACACTGCCAGTTCTTCTTGAGGAAGACTGAAATCACTGATCGAGCACCCAGACAGACATTGTGAGGGTAATCATAACAACAGAGACAAGAGCTAGGTAACTGCAAGATTTATTATGCAACAATAACTATATTGTTCATGAAACTGTTTTCTATTAATTTGAGCTTGGACTATTAGTATTATTGTAATTGGACTAATAACAACTGTCCGTTATATTTTGATTGAATTGTTAAGATTTTAATTCGCCTACAACAGATTTTTGGACCTATGTGTATGGTGTACATGTACGTCTTTTTGACCACAAGAAGATTTTAAGTGTAAAGTAACAGTAAAGAGTCAAACACATCACTAAAAATGATGTACTACATCTCTGAAGGACAGCAAATGTTAACACAGGCAAAGCACCAAAAGAAGAGAAAAATGATAAACATCCACGTATCATATTGAATATCTGTCATTCAAATAATTTTCCTCACCTGTAATGGTTAATCCCATCCACACAGAGACCTTCATTCTGGCATGGATTGGAGATGCACTCGTCATTGTTAATTTCACAGTAAGTACCTTCGAATCCTGAAACACAGATTATATTAACTGTGAATGAGTGAATACTACTACAGAATGTGAATATAAGGATCACAGATCCTCTTGGAGGTTTGACTGTCTGAGCTTAGGGTCAACTTGAGACAACACAAGTGGCAGGCCTGAGAAACCTCAGCTGCTGTTCAAAAAAGAACCGAGAGAAGCATCAGTGGTGACTACCCCTTCTCTTGAGAGCATGTAAGTTGAGGCTCTACATATGTGCATGTCTAGCCGTATACCTGTTTATCTGGATTCTGATTTTGGCCTTCAGACTAGCTCCCTGGCTTGACCTTGGACCTGCCCCACTCCCTGTAGACTTGGCTGGCAAACTGGTGTACTACTTTGAGCCTGGACACCGTTGTTGTCCCTGCCCTGCTTGCCTCATTCAGATACCGTCAGGCAGGACCCTTGACAGTGAGGTCCCCTCCCTGGCAGCCTTGATAAGACTTCCTGTCTTACCTTCGCTTTTGGAGCAGCCAGCCGTCACTGCTCCCTGACTTTAAGATCACAGGCAGCAAGTGGATGCAACCCTAAATAAACTTTCTCCAACTACTTTTGTTCCTTAGCTTCAATAAATTCATTTCCGGATTACAAGACTTCCGGAGTATGAGAAGTGTTAATGTACTTTAATGAACCTGAGAGAACAGATTTGGATGGAGCACCTGGCTAAATATACTGGGGAAATATAATCCATTTTAAGGGACTGAAAAGGCTTTCTGGGGGAGTGTGGGACAATATGAGAAACTAAAAGCTAGTTCAATAATTAATACATTACAGAGCATAATGGAAGTTAGAGAGACCACATTTATTCAAAGCAGTCAATAGATGAGAAAACATAATGGGTTTTAAAATTTAAATGAAGAAAATTGTGATCAAGATCTTATCTGCACAGTACATTACTTGCATAATACATTACATTTACCTGTGTAAACATCCCAGAATATGTGCTAAAGAGAAAGCAGAGATTTTTTCAGTGATATAAGAATATTAGTTTTGCTCTTAGGCAGCATACTACGTCTTACAACGTTCACATAAATAAGTGTTCTACTAAATACATAGTTGTGCTAAAATGATATACAGTGGAAGAATTATAGCTACTTAGTTGAATTTTGCATGAATTGAATATATGTTTCAGCTGATGTAGTAATGAATCCATTACAATGAAGAAACTGTTTGCACTGTGGTGACTATAATACATGACCCCTGACAGCAGAGTGACTGAAGAGCATTTATGGTGTTCACCATAGATATCAAAATTAAATTAAAATAACTATAAAAACAGCCACTAAAATTCAGTGTGTATTAAATAAGTATGATGAAGCCTTTACTGGACTCTCTGTTAAAACAACAGGTAAAAATTGTCATCAGTACTTTTTTAGGTACCAAAATAAGGATAGCAATGACTTTTATTGCTGCATTATGCATTTGTGGCTTTCAAAGTATTTCGTGAAAGTGGGGAAATCATGAAAGATCGCAGTTAGCATAGTATGGCTCATTTTTTATCTAGAGAAAATCATTACTGGAAAAATTAAGTGGCTTGGTGAGAGATGTAGGGAAAGCTGTAGAGAAAAATCTCTGCTGGCACTCCAAAGTCCGATCTAAACATCAGCCCACATCAAAATAGTTGGTATCTTTTTCTTACTAAGATTTTTCTCTTCAACAACCTGACTTTCTAGACCTGACAGAAATAACTCCTGAATACTTGCTTAAGGTTTCATAGCAGTGTCTGCTACGAAGCTGGAAAATAAAGGCTGAAATGTATCTCAAACTAATCCTTCAATTATAGTCACCTATATTCTTATGATGTTATCCTTTTCTCAGAAATATCTTGAGCGTGAGTGATACCCTCATTTATTTCCCATCTGTATGATGTTTCACAAAAGCTGTGTAAAATAATTGGTAGAATAAGGTACGAAAATCCTCTGTCCCTCTGCTTTCAACTAAAACGGTTAATGGGAGACACTCAAATTTGCTTAAAAGGACCTGAAAAATATTAGCAGTGTTATTTAACATTATTTCATTCATAATTTCTGCACGTCTGTGCTTCAGTACATTCATAATTTATGGAGCTTGTTCAAAAGATGTTTCAATACAGGCATATGCTAATAGGCCAATTTTAATCCATTCCTGATACATGTTTTCAGAGTAAATTACGAAAATAAAGAAGTATAACACTGCGCACATCACTCGTACAAACAGTTTGTCAAACCTCAAAATGTATACTGCAATGTTAGAATAAAAATTATTTTAATATACTTGGACAGATACTAATCATACTGCTTTCAGATCCAAAAGAATACTTAAAATGCTCACACCTAAGTGGAACTGGTTTAAGGAAAAAACAACCTCGGTAGTTTATTTACATAGTGCTTGTTGAAGCTATAAGATACATCATGGGTCTAACATTCATGGACTTATGTAGTTCTTGTATTTGACATGAAAGTCAAGCACAATTTAAAGGGTAATGTAATACACCAGGTTATTTGGTATAAGCTACAACTGCTGTCGCATATAGCTGTGATCTTCTGGGATACTTAAACTGAAATTAATGCATGGATGCAATTTTTACAGTAATGTAGACATGTTTCCAAATTATTTCATGTGTTGCAAGAAGAAAGAAAAAAAGATAATGAGGGAAACTGACTTAAAAATCTTTAAGATGTCAGTTATAGTACGGAAACAAACATTTTTCAGTTGCAAAGAAATTTGCAGTATGTAAAAAAGCATTCACTTAATGCAGGCAACAGAAAATTAATGTTTTATTTGTAGTTTATACTGTGAGTGCAATTAATTTGTTTGACTTACAAAACACAATAATTTTTATTTTAAGCAAACTGTTTTGTAAAGTGTTACATTACTTGAAAGCCTGAGAATATGCACGGTGCTGTAATGCATTGTTACTGTAACAAAATTTAGTACTATCTGTAGGAAAGTAGTATGCACATTTAAAATGCAACTACTTGTTGTCTTTGCTACTGCAAATCAGTCAAACTTAAGATCCAAAATGTAAATCAATAGCACATATAAATGATTTGATGTAGGTCTCCAGTCATATACTTTACAAGGTAGCTTTTCCACGCATCAAACCTGAGTGACACATTGAAAATGCAATTTTTGACTTCAGTGCTTTTTATGTGGAAAACCTGAAAATTTTCTGAACTCAGTTCAAACCATTCTGAACTTCTGAATGAAAAGATGCATCTAATCAATAGGGAAGAGCAAATGGCATATGTTGTCACTTGTGAATACAGAATTCCATTAGATACCTGCTCAAAATCTCCAATACTGTAGTCAAGAAAAAAGTGTTGTTTTTTTTTTTTTTTTCCCCAGGTGTCCAATATAAAGGATAGACAAATATAAGTATAAAGTCTGGCAAATAAACAAATGGTTTTTATTTGCCAAACATTTACAGTATTTTTCCTGCCATAGCAGAAAACCTGAAGATGTACACAGAATCTCATTGGCATTACCACTTATCTACTTTTTTTTTTTAATTACAGGGAGACAGTACTTCATTTAAAGTGTTTATTTGCCAGTTTAGTGAAAATGTATAGGCATTTTTGAAGAATTGAAAAGTATCTTGGAAATGCTATGCTTTCATAATAACAGCAATTTCAAGATTTTCAGAAATTAACAGAGATTAAAAACAACAGAAATTATTGCAATTATTTGTGTTAGAGAACTTACTTTAATTTCTGTGTATTTTTAACAGCTTAACCAGCATGAAAGTGACTTTAATAATATGAGGTCTAAAAATACCTTTGTTCTACTGAGAAATCACAAAAGCAGCCTATTTAATCTCAAGCCTAGTTTTCTCATACTCAACATTAGCACTAGTGGGTGTGACAGTATGCTCAAATTTGCTTCCAATTTATGTGCAGAGAGGATGATATATTCATTTTAGCTTACAGAAATTCCAGCATCCTGTGGCAGTTTTGCTGTCAACGGATGAAGCATTAAATGCTGTTACTTAAGATGCAACAGATCCTATTGTTCCTCCCGTTTCTCTGAAATATGGGAAATGGCTACTGCGTGTCTCAACTCTGTCTATATGACTTCTGTGAGCTGCAAAGTGTAGGAATATGCAGCGCAGAAGCTACACATCTGCTGTCACAGTTATGGTCATTTTCATCTCCTTATTCCATTGCAGAGAAATATTACAGAATTTACGTCTGCAGCTAACACAGAGGACTAACTGGATTCTTTCCCCATAAGCTCTATGCTGTTTTACTCATCAGCACAGTATCATAAATTATATGTCTCCTTACTGTGAACCATTTACGAAACAATGTTTGCAAGCAGCAGAGATATCACAATAGCCCTATAATCATTAGTATAGATATTTAGGTTATTCAGTATAACATAGGTATGTACGCATATCAGAATCAAAGTTGTGTGAAATGTTAGATGTGGTAAGAAGGCTATTTCCCTTTGTGAATTATGTATGCATGTGTCTGAAAAAGAAACTAGCAATGAAGGGCTCAGAAATTTGACAACAGCAATCTCCAATTTACATAACTTCTGTTCGTTAGCATCTACTAAATAGTTCAGCTTGATATTATAAATTTTGTGGATTATGATAATTTTCACTTAATCTTATTTCAGATAGAGGCTGAAAAATAGTTTATCTCACTCTAGCTATAAGATGCTACAGACAAAAATAATCATTATCATGGTAGGACAAAGGATATTAAGAAAGAAGGTGTCACGGGGGTTACTGACAGTAGTCTGGTACGAGCGGTGAGGAAAGTCCTGGAAAGAACTGTTTGAAACAAGGACTTCAAAAATTACCTTTAAACATCAAGAACGGAACCATAAAGTCTCACTTTTGGAAAGGATATTTGGAGGATAAATAAAAAATAGGATGGCTAATTCCAGTACAAAGTTTCTCTTTAGAGATGACACAGTACTCTCCTTAGATCGCACAAACACCTTTTCTGGAACAAGACACTTACTTTCCCTACACCCTAAAACTGGTGGTTGTAACTTTATGACTCATGCTATTCCTCTTGCATAAAACAGCTTTTCAGCTTCTATCTTTGTATCTTCAAAGATACAATGAGCACAAATGACAAAGCATTTGACTACTTGTGTGCTATAATGACACAAACCACCACTCTCCATTCTTTTTCACCCCACTTCTAAAAATGTGTTCTTCCCAGAACTATACAGATTAAAAAAATATCTACAGAAATAATAATCCAGGCAACAGGCAACTGATAAGGAATTCAGCCCATCTACTGTCTGAACAAATTATCCTATGCTGCCTATATAGTCAGTAGAGTGACATAAATATTTCTATAGTATTAGCCATTTAACTTTGTATGTCTGCTTTTGGGTGAAATGAATTACCTCAGAAAACTGCCTCTTTCCCTTCACTGACTGTAAATAGAGTACAGGGCGATCTTCTCAACGTGTGCATATCCGTATATGTATCTCTCAATGCAATACTGTGGACATCAACATCTGCTGAAATGAATCCAGACTTTCTGGTGTATTTGTTTCAATAAAAAATACATTATTTCATTGATTTAATTTACCTTCTGAGTTTCCTGACTCACTAAAATGGTACTGAACTAACACAAACACTGACCAAATAATGCTATTTTTGAATTGGGTAGCCGAAGATTTGGGAGGCAGCCTGAGCTGCAGTGGTCATGCACTGGTGGAGTTCACAGTCCTGAGGGATATGGGTCAGGCTAAGGGTAAAGTCAGAACCCTGAATTTCAGGAAAGCAAACTTCCAACTCTTCAAGGAGTTAGTCAATAAGACCCCCTGCAAACCTGCCCTCAGGGATAACCAAGCAGAGTAGAGTTGGCAGACCTTTAAGAACACTTTCCACAGAGTGCAACAGCTCTCAGTCCCCAGGTGTAAGAAATGAGGAAAGGAAGGGAAGAGGTCAGTATGGCAAGTCAAGAGCTGGTGGTCAAACTAAAGTGAAAGAAAGAAATGCACAAGCAGTGGAAGCAGGGACAAGTGTCGTGTGAAAAGTATAGGGATGTTGCACAGTCATTCAGGGACGGTGTCGGGAAGGCCAAGGCATAGCTGAAGTTGAACTTGTCAAGGGACACAAAGAATAGTAAGAAGGGCTTCTACAGGTATGTCAACCAGAAAAGAAGATCAAAGCAAGCATACCCCCCATGATGAACAAGGCTGGCAAACTGGTAACAATGGCTCAGGAGAAGGCTGAGGTACTCAACAATTTTTTTTGTCTCCGTCTTGAGGCAAAAATGTACCTAAGTCTATGGGACTTGATGAGATGCATCCAGAGTCCTGAGGGAACTGGCTGATGCAGTTGCCAAGCCACTCTCCACGATACTTGAAAAGTCATGGCAGTCGGGTAAAGTCCCTGGTGACTGGAAAAACAGAAACACTGCACCCATTTTTAAAAAGGACAGAAAGCAGGACCCTGGTAATATCGACCTGTCACCCTCAACTCTGTGCCTGGGAAGATCATGGAACAGATTCTCCTAGAAGCTATAGTAATGCACACGGAGGACAGGGAGGTGATTCAAGACAGCCAGCATGGCCTCTCCAAAGGCAAGTCGTGCCTGACTGTCCTGGGTTTGGCCAGGACAGGGTTAATTTTCACCGGGCTCCAGGAAGGGGCACAGTCGGGGGGGTGGGGGCTGACTCCACCTGGCCAAACAGAGCCCGGTATTCCATACCATGTGACATCACGCTGGGTTCCGGGGGGGG